>Ga0070733_10000071_pt1 | contig 94186 bp, 92 predicted proteins | sample Coa_R1_9_FD_66450 | JGI IMG/M metagenome (GOLD analysis project Ga0070733, IMG submission 66450) | Surface soil microbial communities from Centralia Pennsylvania, which are recovering from an underground coalmine fire - Coalmine... | ecosystem: Environmental > Terrestrial > Soil > Unclassified ...
CCTACGCGCCCTTTACGCCCAGTGATTCCGGACAACGCTCGCACCCTCCGTATTACCGCGGCTGCTGGCACGGAGTTAGCCGGTGCTTCCTCACCCGGTACCGTCAAAGGAGATACATCCCCTCGTTCGTCCCGGGCAACAGTGGTTTACACCCCGAAGGGCGTCATCCCACACGCGGCGTCGCTGCGTCAGCCTTGCGGCCATTGCGCAATATTCCCCACTGCTGCCTCCCGTAGGAGTCTGGGCCGTCTCTCAGTCCCAATGTGGCTGGCCATCCTCTCAGACCAGCTACCCGTCGTCGCCTTGGTGGGCCATTACCCCGCCAACTAGCTGATAGGCCGCGAGCCCCTCGATCCGCCCCGGAGGTTTCCCAATCAGGCCATGCGGCCCGGTTGGCGTATGCGGTATTACCCGGCCGTTGGGCCGGCTATCCCCCGCGCATCGGTAGGTCGCTCACGTGTTACGCACCCGTTCGCCGGTCATCCCTTGCGAGATGCCCACGACTTGCATGTGTTAAGCACGCCGCCAGCGTTCGTCCTGAGCCAGGATCAAACTCTCCAAGAGAAAGTTCGAAACAGCTCTTCCGAACACCACTGCCCGCATCAACCGCAGCCAAAGCCACAGCCAATCCCGGCAGTTGCGTCAAGAATCACAGATTGATTGTCGGTCAAACTCTCCCCGGCATCCCGACATGGACGCCAGATCAACGAGTCCGCCCTGCACGTCTGCGATCTCAGGTTCAGTTGTCAAACAGCAGCGTCTGATAAACACGTTCGAGGCCGCGTTCAGCGGCAGCCTCACAACGTAGCTTGGGTTTGCAAGCAAGTCAACTGGAGCGGGCCGGCGATTTCTGGAGGCGACGCCGGCCACTAACCGCAACCTCCACCGGGGGTTCCACCACCCCAGTCTCGCCAGGCAAGCCCGAAAGCTCCACCGCGCCCCAGTCTGGCGCGGACGCCCCACATCACAGCCCAGGTGACCCCCGCAGGAGCCCCGTAGGCCGCCCAAAGACCCCCCCGGGTCACGCGCAGCGGCAAGCCGCCACCATCATCTCGCCCGGCACCACACACGCCCAACCAACCGCTACCAGTGCTGCTACCAGTCCTGCTGCCAGTGCTGCTACCGGTGCTCCTACCAGTGCGCCCGGACGGACTCGAACCGTCAACCTCGGACTTAAGAGGACCTTGCTCTACCAATTGAGCTACGGGCGCGACACGGGCCGCTTCGCGGCCGTGAGAGAGGAGCAATGTAGAGAGGAGAAAGGAGAGACGGCAGGGCGTTCCCGCATCTCTCCTCTCTCCCTTCTGCCCCGCTCCTCTCTCGTGCCGCGCAACGGCACACGCCGCACGCGCCAGGAGGGAATCGAACCCCCGACCTACAGCTTAGAAGGCTGTTGCTCTATCCAACTGAGCTACTGGCGCCTCGCTCTCCCCCGCCCCCGCCGGCATCCCCGCTGAAAGCAATCGCGTACAAACGATAGCCGCAAGAAGACGACCGAGCCGCACACGCCCGTACCAACCGGCGCTGCACAACAGAGCGGCGCCGCATAACATTGCGGCGTGCGCCCTCCGGCCTTCCACCTCCCGCACCCGCTCCCGTACCTGCTCCCGTACCTGCTCCCGTATCTGATCCTGTACCCGCTCTCGGCCATGCTCGCGCGCAGCCTGCCCGCCCAGTCATGTCCCACTGAGTTGCCGCGCCAGTTCGCAGCAATCGCGCGCGCGTCGGGCGGCACCATGGGCGTCGCCGCTCGCGCGATCGAACGCGGCCAATCCGCTGATTTCAATGCGTCAGCGCCGCTCCCGATGCAGAGCGTGTTCAAGCTGCCGATCGCGATCGTCATCCTCTATGAGGCCGATCACGGCCAGATCGATCTCGCGAAACCGGTCATCGTCACGGTCGCCGATCTCGCCCCCGGCGCCAGCCCGATCGCGGTCACCGTCGCCGGCGAAGGGCACCACGCCTATCCGATTCGCGAACTCCTGGACCTCATGGCCGGCCAGAGCGACAACACCGCAGCCGATCTCCTGATCGCCATCGCCGGCGGCGCGCCGCGCATCCAGCAATTCCTGCGCGACCACGGACTCGATGGCATCGATGTCTCGCTCTCCGAACGCGAGATGGCCGCCGAATACTACGGCGTACCATTTCCGAACGGCGCGCCAGACCCGCTCACCGCGTTCGAATCCGCCGTCCGCACCCAGGCGCCGGCCGACCGCGCCGCGGCAGCCCACGCCTTCTCCGCGGATTCACGCAATACCGCGACCGCCGCGGGTCTCGCGCAGCTCCTCGTGAAATTACAGACCGGTGCCCTGCTCTCCCCGGCATCCACGGCGCTGCTCCTCGGGATCATGACGCGATCACCGGTCATGCGCCACCGGCTCAGAGGACTGTTGCCTCCCACCGCCCCGGTCGCACATAAATCCGGTACCTCGGCCACCACCGACGGCGTGACGGGGGCCACCAACGACGTCGGCGTGATCACGCTGCCGGACCAGTCGCATCTGGCGATCGCCGTCCTGATCAAGGATTCAAGCGCGCCGGACGCGCTCCGAGATTCCGTGATCGCACGCGTCGCCAAGGCGGCCTACGACTGCTGGGGCACGAGGCACTGACCCACGGCCGCATGCCGCGACCGCATGCCGCGACCGCACGCCGCGGCCGCACTCCACGCGCAAGACCACGAAATGGGACACCACGACCGCGACGCCGCACAGTTGCGCGCGCGTCGTGCGACGTGGTCGTGCCACTCATCGCGCGAACGCTTGACACGCCCGGCAGGATGCGTTCATCTGCCCGTGCCAACGAACACCCTTCGTCATCCGATCACGGTACGGACGCGGAGGGAATCCACCCGACAACCAATGGATGCCGCATGATGCCGCTGCACCGAAACGCGCTACTGGTCGTGGGACTCGCGAGCGTCACCGCATGCACGCGGCAGCCCTCGCCTCGCTTCGAGGTCAGCTTCCCGGCATCACTCAGCGCGCAGCCGGTCACGGGACACCTCTTCATCAGCATCTACACGAAGGACGATGTCGAACCCCGCATCGCCGCGTACCAGTCCTCGCGCGACTTCGTCGCCCGCGTGCCGTTCTTCGCGACGGATGTAGACTCGCTCAAGCCCGGCGAATCCGCCGTCGTCGACACCGCGGCGCTCGGCTACCCGCTCGCCGGTCTCCGCGATCTGCCCGCCGGTGACTACTACGTGCAGGCGGTGATGAACGTCTACACGGAGTACCACCGAGCCGACGGCCACACGATCTGGGCCCGCCAGGGCGACTGGGACGGACAGCGCTGGGCGTACGCCCCCGGCAATCTGGCGAGCCAGCCGGTGAAGGTGCACCTCGATCCGGCACAGGGCTACGACGTCAAGCTGGCGCTCGACCATGCGCTGCCGCCGATCGCACTGCCCGCGGATACGAAATGGGTGAAGCACCTCAAGATCCAGAGTCAAATGCTCACGAAATGGTGGGGCGGCGCGCCGCAGTACCTCGGCGCGACAGTGCTCTTGCCCAAAGGCTACGACGAGCATCCGACGACACACTATCCCGTCCTCTATCTCCAGGATCACTTCAACCTCGATCCGCCTTACGGCTTCACCGAGGACTCGGCGCCGAAGCGCGGCCGCACGGTCGCGGTCGTGCTCGAGCCGCCCAACCCGCGCTCCAACGTCGAGTCGGCGCATCCGTGGTCGGGCGGCGGCAAACGGGAAAGCGGATACGAGTTCTACAAGTCGTGGGTCTCGGACAGGTTCCCGGGGATGATCATCGTCACGTTCCAGCATCCCACCCAGTTCTTCGACGACTCGTACGCGGTGAACTCGGTGAACGACGGCCCCTACGGCGATGCCATCCTGCAGGAGCTGATTCCGGAAGTCGAACGCCGGTACCGGATCATCCAGGCGCCCTACGCGCGTGTTTTGAGCGGCGGATCGACCGGCGGATGGGAGTCGCTGGCGCTGCAGCTCTATCACCCGGATTTCTTCGGCGGCACGTGGACGTTTTTTCCCGACCCCATCGATTTCCGCCGGTACCAACTGACCGACATCTACTCCGACACGAGCTACTACACGCAGCCGAACGCGGCGCCCGGCGCGCCCGAGCGCATGATGCAGATGAACTCTCCCGACGGCCAGCCGATGGCGACCAGCCGCGCGGTCGAGCAGATGGAGATCGCCTCGGGCACGAAGCTACGCTCGGGCTGGCAGTTCGACGTTTGGAACGTGGTGTATGGACCCGTCGGTGAAGACGGATACCCGAAGCGCCTGTTCGATCCAAAGACGGGGGTGATCGATCACTCGGTCGCCCTCGCCATGCGGGACAGCGGCTACGATCTCCGCTACTACGTGCATCAGCACTGGCCAACGATCGGGCCAAAGCTCGTCGGCAAGCTCCATATCCTGTGCGGCGACATGGATGACTTCTTCCTCGCGCCAGCCGTCTACATGATGCAGGAGGAGCTCGAGAGCCAGACGCACCCCGCGTATGGCGGCGATTTCCGCTATGGGCGCCCGATGAAAGGCCACGGCTGGTCCCCCATGACCAACGCCGGCCTGATCCGGGAGATGGCGGCGGCGATCGCGAAGAACGCACCGCCGGGTGCACCGACGGCGTCATGGCGGAACGGCACCTGATCGGCGGCACGAGGCCGTATTAGTTTCTCGCGACCCAATGTCCGAGGAGCCAGCCCATGCGGTGTTCCGTGTTCATTGCGACGAGCCTCGACGGTTTCATTGCGCGCGAAGACGGGTCGCTCGACTGGCTGCCTCCGGGAGGCGGCGAAGAGCACGGATACACCGAGTTCATGTCCGGGATCGACGTGGTCGTGATGGGCCGGATGACGTACGAAACGGTGCTGGGCTTCGACGCGTGGCCGTATATCGGCACGCGGGTGGTTGTGCTCAGCAACCGCCCGCTCGCGAGCGCGACACCGGAAGGCGCCGTGTTCGAGACGATGTCCGGGGCACCGGCCGACATCGTATCGCGATTGGCGGGCCGCGGGCTACGGCACGCGTATGTCGATGGCGGGATCACGGTTCAGCGCTTCCTTGCCGCCGGCCTCATTCAGCGTCTCACGATCACCCGTATCCCGGTTCTCCTGGGGCGCGGGATTCCGCTTTTCGGCGCCGTACCGCGCGACATCCGTCTCGATCACGTCGCGACACGCTCGTATGAGAGCGGCATGGTCCAGAGCGAATACACGATCGTGTCGTCGCCGCCCTCGTCGTAGCAACGCAGCCATCGGGGAGCCGCCTCACCGCTACTGCTTGTAGGCCACCTGTGCGGAATACCCCAGGAGACTCCGCTCCGGATATGACGGGTACTTCGCCGTCATAGCGGTGAAGAGGGCCTTGGCGTCCGGGGACGCCGAGCGTGCGGCGTCGAAGTCCGTGAGGTACTGATCCATTCGCCGGAGCACGTCCGGCGAGTCGGGCAGGTCCGCACTGGCCTTGTGACCCGCGACGACAATCGCGGGGTGCAACGCGGCGATGCGCGCGATCGAGCGGTGCCAGGCTACGCGCGCCGCCGGACTCGATGAGCCGAGCCAGACGTGGGTGCCATTGAACACGATGTCGCCTGCGACCACGGCCCGAAGCGACGGGATCCAAAGGAAGCTGTTGGTTGGCTTGAGCACGTCGCCCTGCTGGTCCGAAGTCACCTCGATCTTTTCGCCGTCGACCATGAACGTCGGGCTCGGCAGCGGCTGTGGCGTCACGAGGCTGTCGGGCGCTTCGTTGGGAGTTTGCGACTTGACCGCGGACAAGTACTTGGGCGCGTTCTCCTTGAACTGCTCGATCGCGGCAGGCGTCATGTAGACGGGCGTCCCCGGAAACCGCTCCTCGATCACGGCAGTGCCGAGGTAGTGGTCTTCATCGGGGTGCGTAATGAAGATCGCTTTGAGATGCGTACCCGTGGCCGCGATCTGATCGGCAAGCCGGCGGGCGTCGCTGGCGTGAAACTGTGCATCGACGAGGAGCGCCTCGGTCGGGCCGGCGATCAGCGTCGCATTGACGTTGAAGGCGCTGGTATCCGCGAGCACCTCGATGAGCCGGAGGGTCGGTTTGGCTGGCGCCGCGATGCCGGCTCGCGTGGCCGGCACGAGGAGCGTCGCGGCGATGGCGGCGGCGGGAATGATGCGCACCGGGAATGACGACGGGCGCGATCGATGGAGCGGGTGATGCACGAGGCCCTCCGTTCGGGGTTATGCCGCAACCAATGGCCGCTGGCCGGGTGGCACAACACGCGGCGGATGAGCGCGGCGCGATCCCGTGACCAGTGGTGCCGTTTGCGTGATGACTGGTCCGCGCCACACCAGCGTGACGTTTGTCACGCGCGCACCGGTTGCCGGTCCAGTCCCGGGCCGGCATGATTCGGCATGAACCCGAGTGGCGTCCGGCCATCCCGCATCATCGCGCTGTCACTCATCGTGGGAACGTTCTTCACGATGCAGACGATGTTCATGGCCCTGGCGTCGGGGCGGGCGCTCGATCCCGAGTGGGACGTGTTTCAGGAGTTGTTGTTCTGGGTGGTGTGGGCGCTGCTCGCGCCGCTGGTTGTCGCCGCGGCCCGTCGCTGGCCCCTCGATGCGCGGCCGCTCTATCCGTCCGTCACCGTCCATATCCTCGCATCGGCCGCGCTGGCACCCGTCCAGACCGTCGTGGCGTTCGGGTTGCACCTGGCCGCGCTCGTGGTCACGGGACGTGTGCCCGCGCACGACGCGCTGCCCTGGATGATCCACACCAGTACGGCGCTCGTGTGGGGCGTGTTCATGGGTGTGTTCTTCTACTGGGTCGTCGTCGGGGTGTATACGGCGCTGCACTTCCGCCGGCTGTACGCCGCGGAACGCGTGAGCGCGGTGGAGCTGGCGGGGCGGAGCGCGAGGCTGGAGGCTGAGCTCACCCGGGCGCATCTCGATGCGTTGCGATCGCAGTTGCGCCCGCATTTTCTCTTCAACACGCTGAACGCCATCTCGGTGCTGACGACGGACGATGCCGCCAAGGCGCGCGGGATGATCCTGCGTCTCGGCTCCCTGCTCCGGCGGAGCCTCGACGAAGAGCAGGACGAGGTCTCACTCGAGGAAGAACTGCGATTCCTCGGTGAGTACCTCGACATCCAGCGTGTACGGTTCGGCGACCGGCTGTCGGTGACGTCGGCGATCGATCCGTCCGTCACGACGGCCCGCGTTCCGGTGCTGCTGTTGCAGCCGCTCATCGAGAACGCGCTCGAACACGGCGCACCAGAGGATGGGGGGACGACGTCCATTGCCCTCTCCATTGCGCGAGCCGGCGACACGGTGCGAGTCACGATCGAGGACTCTGGACCGGGCCCTCCGGACATACGGGACCGGCGCGATGGGATCGGTCTCCGGAATACGCGCGAGCGGCTCCGCCAGTTATACGGCGATCGCGCCGTGTTGACACTGCGCCGCCGGCCCGGGCATCCGGGTGGTGGCGGCTGCGTCGACGTTATCCTGCCGTTCTCGCCGGTCACCGAGTGAGAGTGCTGATTGTCGACGACGAGCCGCTCGCTCGTCGCGGGCTCCGCCGAGAGCTGGAGCGAATCCCGGGGATGGTCTGCGCCGGCGAGTGCCGGGGGCGCGACGAGGCGGTCACCGCGATCGTCGAGCAGCGTCCGGACGTGGTGCTGCTGGATGTCCAGCTCGGGCGTGCCAACGCCTTCGAGATCATCGAGCAGGTCGGCGTCGGCGCGATGCCGTTCGTGGTCTTCGTCACCGCGTATGATCGCCATGCGCTCCGGGCATTCGAGGTGAACGCCATCGACTACGTGCTGAAGCCGGTGGATCCCGACCGTCTGCGGGAAGCCCTGGAGCGTGTGGCGCGCCAGCGCACGCTCGAGCAGAGTGCGTCGCTGGCCGACCGCCTGGAGCAACTGCTCACCGAGCGGGCGAGCGCGGGGCCGCTCCCCGTGGACCCCAAGCCGCTGCCGGACCGGCTCGTCGTGCACGACGGCGCCCGGCTGGCGTTTGTGGAGGTCGGATCGATCGACTGGATCGAGGCCTATGGGAACTACGTCCGGGTGCACGCTGGCCTGCGGCACTACCTCGTGCGCACCACGATGACCCGGATGGCGCAGCGCTTGGGTGGGCAGGTGCGTGGGGCGCCCGGGCCGGGGGCGTTCGTCCGGATCCGCCGGACGGCTCTGGTCAACGTTCGGGCGATCGTCACGGTGGAGCGGTACGGGAAAGGCATGTTCACCTTGCGCCTGCGGAACGGCGCCCAGTTGGTATCGAGCCGCTACCACCAGACCGATCTCAACGGGCTGCTCCGCCCGAGCGGCTGAGGGCTGTGGCGGCCGCCGTGGGGCCGCCGTCCCGGGTCCGCGCGGGCGGGCTGGCGCTCCGGGTGGGTGTTGCGGGATTATCCCGGCACGGATTATTCGGGTACCGATTCCCTGAGGTCAATCCACCATGTGCCGGAATATCAGACCGCTGTTCAATTTCGACCCGCCGGTGACACCGGACGAAGTCCGGGCGGCGTCGCTGCAATTCGTGCGGAAGATCAGTGGGTTTGCCAAGCCGTCGAAGGCGAACGAGCCCGCCTTCGTGACGGCCATTGACGAGATCGCGGCCTGCGCGTCCCGGCTGCTGCAGTCCCTCGAGACGAATGCGCCGCCGAAGAACCGCGAAACCGTCGCCGCCAAGGCGCGGCTGCGTGCGGCCCAGCGGTACGGGACGTGATACCGTGGATCACGAGACATTAGCTGTGGCGAATGAACCGGCGATGCAGATCGAAGGCGGCGGGCTATACCGGCTGCTCGTCGACAGCGCGCGCGAGTACGCAATCTTCGCGCTCGATGCCGGGGGCCACATCCTCACCTGGAACGCCAGTGCCGAGCGGATGAAGGGATATACGCGCGACGAGATCGTCGGCCAGCATTTCTCGATTTTTTATCCGCCGGAGGACATTGCGGCCGGCAAGCCGGCCCGCGAGTTGGCCGACGCGATCCGGGACGGCCGGGTCGAAGATGAGGGATGGCGCGTCCGGAAAGACGGGTCGATGTTCTGGGCGGATGTGGTTATCACGACCTTGCGTGACGAGTCGGGTGCCGTCGTGGGTTTCGCGAAGATCACGCGAGACCTCACCGACCGCCGCAATGCGGCCCTGGCGCTCAGCCAGAGTGAGGAGCAGTTCCGGCTGCTGGTCCAGAGCGTCAGAGACTACGCCATCTTCCGGCTCGACGCCAATGGACGGGTAGCGAGCTGGAATGCGGGCGCGGAAGCGATCAAGGGCTACCGTCCCGATGAGATTATCGGCTCCCACTTTTCCGCATTCTACATGGCGGAGGATGTGGCCGCCGGGAAGCCAGCGCGTGCACTCGAAATCGCGGCCCGGACCGGCGCGTACTCAGATGAGGGATGGCGTGTCCGGCGTGATGGCTCGTCCTTCTGGGCCAGCGTGGTGATCACCGCGCTGCGGGGCGCGGATGGTGCCGTGACCGGGTACGCAAAGGTCACCCGGGACCTGACAGAGCGCCGGGCGGCGCAGCAGCGGGCGATCAACGATGCCCGCCAGGTTGGGGAAGCGGAGGCGGCAAGCCGCACCAAGAGCGAGTTCCTCGCGGTCATGTCGCACGAGCTTCGGACTCCGATCAACGCCACGATCGGATACGCCCAGCTTATCGATGCCGCCATCGGCGGTCCGGTGACTGACCAACAGCACGACTTTCTCAACCGGATCTGCGCCAGCCAGCAGCACCTGCTGCGCATCATCGCCAACCTGCTCGACTATGGCCGGATCTCGGCGAACAAGGTGGCGTTCGACTATGCGCCCGTACCCGCGCAGGCGGTCATCGACGCCGTGCTTCCTATGGTGGAGCCGCAGGCGGCGGCCAAGGGGCTCGAGTTGTTGATCGAGAGGAAGGCCAGCGAACTCGTGATGCGGGCCGATCGGGTGAAGGCCGAGCAGATACTGCTCAATCTCCTGGCCAACGCGGTGAAGTTCACGCCGCCCGGGGGCAGTGTTTCGGTCACGACGGGCGCTGATGCCACGTGGGTGACGGTTGCGGTCCGTGACACGGGGCCGGGCATCCCGCCGGACAAGGCCGAGGCGATCTTCGAGCCCTTCGTGCAGCTCGGACGCTCACTGGCCAGCGGCCATCAGGGCACCGGGCTGGGCCTCGCGATCAGCCGGGATCTGGCGCGCGAGATGGGCGGCGATATCGAGGTCGAGACCACGCCAGGTGCAGGCGCCAAGTTCACCATCAAGCTGCCTCGCGTCGAGAGCCCGTAGTCCCGCGCCGTCTCGTGGCGCAAACAAAGCGCCGCGACGGGAAGCCGGACAGGAGGCCGATTGATTGCGGTGGACGGGCGGGCTAGTTTGCCCGGTCTACGTCACGGGGCGTAGCGTAGCCTGGTATCGCGCCTGCTTTGGGAGCAGGAGGTCGCCGGTTCAAATCCGGCCGCCCCGATTGGGCGCCATCCTCGGCGGCAACCGCCTAAGTGTTGCGAGGCGTGTCCGGAAGTGACGGACCCCTCCGTCGATGCCTCGCTACCCCGTGATCGATGGTCCGCAGCCGGCGACGACACAGCCGTAATGCCCGCCGCCGGCGTAGCCACTACCCGAGGACAACGCATGAGACGTGGAACGCTCGCCGCCGTGATCGTGGCGCTCGCCAGCACGCACGCCGCCGCCGCGCAGACGGGGCCCGACGATGCGAGGCTCATTGCGGCCGCGCGCCGGTTCGTCCCCGAGGTCATGCGCGTCGACGGGGTGCGCGGGATCGAGGTCGCCGTCGCGCGACACGGGACCGTCATCTGGGAGCAGGGCTTCGGCACCGCGAACGTCGCCGACGGGGCGCCCATGACGAGCACCACGGTCTTCTCAGCCGGCTCGATGAGCAAGACGTATACGGCGACCGCGGTGATGCAACTGGTCGAGCAGGGCGCGCTCGCTCTCGATGAGCCGATCAATACCTACTTGCGCCGGGGCGCCGGCTACGAGGTCGTGAACCCGCTCGGCGCGCGCGATATCACGGTCAGAGATCTGCTCACGCATCGGTCAGGCCTGACGAGCGATGCCGCCGGCAGCGAGCTCGCCATCCCGGCGCCGCTCGCGGCGTACCTTCGGGCGCAGTACGCCCGGCCGATGCTCCCGAGCTACTCCGGTGCGTCGCTCCCGACGTGGAGCGCCAAGGTCGGGGAGAAGTTCCAGTACTCGAACCTCGGCGTCGCGACGCTCGGCCTCCTCGTCCAGATCACCAACCCTGAACACTTGAGCTTCGCGGATTACGTTCAGCACCACATCTTCGAGCCGCTGGGCATGCGGCACAGCCAGTTTCCGCCGGTTCGGGACTCGGCCCACTTGCACCCCGACCTCGCCCGCCGCTTCGCGCGCGGATACGCGAGACTCGGGCCGGTCGACCTCCCCTCGCCGCAGATCTACCTGGCCGACTACCCCGCCGGCTCGCTGGTCACCACGGCCGGAGATCATATCCGGCTCCTGCTCGCCTACATGAACGGCGGCAGCTATGACGGCCACCGCATTCTTCAGCCAGAGACCGTGAAGTTGATGCTCACCGAGGGCCCGACCTCGGGCATGGGGCTCATATGGTTCCTCCGAGACATCGGGAAGCCTGACTTCAGCTTCTCGCACGGCGGCGCCTACATGTTCGGCTGGCGCAACGAGTTTCAGGCGTACCCGGGCCTCGATCTGGCCACCGTCGTCGCGACCAATCAATGGGACATGCTCTCGCCGCATTACGGCCGCGCCTATTCCGATGTCCTCGACTTCCTCGCCGCGTGGGTCGAGCACGAGCGCGACGGCATGCGACATCCCCAGCCCGACCACACGTGGGCCTGGAAGTGCTCCTACGTCGTGGGCCTCGTGTGGGTCGACCAGATCGAAGGCGGCCTCGGCACCCAGACCCCACTCACCGCGACCGATATCGACCGCGCAGCGCGGAGCGCGCGGCCGCTGCACGCCGGCGGGCCGGACATGTGGGACGAGGCCGGGTTCCGCGCCGGCGTGAATGACATGAGCCACATCCCTCTGCGCCCCGACTCGATCCGGGCGTTCCTGAAATCCGACCGGCTGCGCGTTTGGCCCGAGGAGCTCAACCTGATCTATGCCGCACTGGGGGCACCAAACGACTGGGTGCCTTGGCCGGAGTTCGCCCCGGCGCCTTGATCACACTCGCGACGCTACCGGTATCGGTCAGTACCCGTTCCAGTTGTCTACCCACGCGTTCGAATAGCCAACCAGTTGGCCGCCCGACGCCGCTATCGCTTTGGCTACGTTGCAGGAGTTGTACTGGAATGTCTTGTTGCCGTTGCCGAGCGAGTTTTGTGGAACCGACTGCCCCAATTGTTCGTTCAGACCGGTGACGACCGCACCGTTGACGGTATTGTTTCCATTCGACGTCAGATTGCCGCCCACGAGGATCACGCCATTCCAACTGGTGCTGCCGCTGATGCTCAGATTCCCGGTTACGATCAACAGTCCCTGGCCGGACCCGGGCAGGCTGGCGTCGCCCACCATCATGATGACCGGCCAGTAATTCGGGTTGCTGAAGCTCGGCCAGGTCCCGGAGGGAATCGTGATGCTCGGCTGGGCGGCATTGTTGTTCACGATATCGTTCCAATCGATGCCCGTCGACGAGTCGGCCTGGCCCTGCGTGCCAAGATTTTCGACCGGCGGATTCCCGGTGACCGGGCTCGTCGGGCCGGTATAGCCCGGATTCGTCACCGTGGCGACCCCCGGGACGGTCGGCATCACTCCGCAAGCGTCAGTACCGTTTAGCGAGCCTGACGTGCCGCTCTTGCTCAACCCGGTCAGAGCCGTCCAGGCCGAGAGCACGTTCATGGTCAGGGGCTGCCAGATCCCGTATTCGGCGACTGTGCGCTCGGCCTGAGCGGTGCCGCTCAGCATGGCCGCCGTGCTCACACCGTGCGCCCGGATCGCGTAACCGTAGCGACCCGACACGGTGTCCTTCCGCACCTGGGTCAGAACCACGTCGGCGTAGCCACCGCTCAAGGTGACACGTGCCGACTCGGACGCCGCCGGCGGCACCGCCGTGAAACCCAACGAATCACGCTTCGCTATGAAGAGCTCGAGGCCGGATTCGGCAAGCGCGAAGGCATCGACGTTCGCCCCCTGGTTTGCGCTCACGCGCGCTTCGGTGCTCGCCGCTGCAAACGCAGCCGCCAGCAGCACCGAGACAACCACTATCGCGAGAATCACCATCAGCAGCGTCATCCCGCGCCGGTAGTTGATCCGTCGCATACGCGGCTCCGTTGCCGTCGTCATTTCAGCAGATTGTTGAAGAACACGCCGGTAGTGATCTGGGCCGTCATGACGGCCGGCTGCCCCTGCGGTGTGCGTTCACTCTGCGCGTTGAAAACGAGCTCGATTCCGCGCATTGTGGTCAGCGGGCTCGGTACAGCGGTTTGCGCCGAATCGCTACCCACGATGAAAAATTTGAACTCCGCCGTCGGGGCGAACGGGGCCACGAGTTCATCCGTCTCGCCCGTGCCAATCACCGTGCGCCATAGGGCCGTGCGGCCGGGAAGCGTGACCGATGGGGCGAACGAGTAGGTCAGACGCTGGGTCAGAAACACCGGCGTTCCCACGGCCGTGATCGCCGGCAGCGTTGACGGGAGCGCGGGGGCGATCGCCACTACCAAGCCCCCGGAGAGTACCGTGACATGCGCCGTGGTGCAGAGGGATGCGGTGCCGGCCGTGAGGGTAGTGCCCGTTTCGACGTAGTGATACGCGCCGAGCGAGTCTCGCCACGCGTAGCCCGTGAAGCCCGCGGTCGCGTACGCGACCGAGTCTACGGGCAACAACGCGATGGTGGTTAGGGCCGCGGTATTCGCGCACACGATTCCCATCGCGTAGGGCACCCGCACGGTTACCGAGGTGTTCGTCGCGGACACGACACCGCCGGTGGCCTCCACCATCCGCAGGTCCGAGATGGCAGCGTTGATCCCGGTGCGCGATACGAACCGCGCCAGCCGCAACTGGGTCTGCAGGTCGTACGAGCGCGCTTGCGCCACGTACAGGCGCGTGAGCGCCGCCCCGATCATGGCGACTATCACCACCGTGATCATCATCTCGGCCAGCGTCAACCCTCGGCGTCGCATCATGGGGAGTCGAACGGGTTCTCAGCGGGCTGCGTGCGTCGCAGCACCACGGTGTCCCCCGCGAAGAGCGTGTTGGTCGGCGTGACGATAATCGTGACGAGCATCTGCTGGGCTGAGAGAGTGGTCACCTGGACGTTCAGCGTGTAGGGCACCGGCGCGGTGCTGACGGTCGTCGTACCGGCCTTCGCGCTGAGTGAATCGAAAGGCAGCGCGGCGAACTTGTTCACGATCTGTAGCATCGCGCCGTCCCGCGCCCCTCCGCCGGACAAGGCGTAGGATCGGCGGGAGATCACGAAGTCGGCCCTCGCGATGCCGCCGACGAGAATGGCGAGCAGCGAGATCGAGATCATGGCCTCCACGAGCGAGACACCACGCCGGTTCCGCTTCATGTCGCCCGCGCCCACCCGACGCGTGACATCGTGACCTGGTGTGAGTACCCGCCGGCCCAGACCGTGACGACCAACGCACTCGAGGTAAAGCCGTTGGGGAAGATGTCCACCGGAGTGACCGAGAACGACAGGGAATCAACCTCGCAGGGTTCTCCCGCGCCGAGGTGAAGCGTGGAGAGGAGCGTACCACTCGTCCGGTCCGTGACGGTGATGGACTGTTTGTCGGTGCCCCGCGCGATCCGCATCGGCATGCGCTCCCGCGCGGCGTTCGTCGCCGCCAGGGACAGACCTTGCGCGACGAGTATGGCGGCCTGGTTGACCCGGGAATGCGTCGACGTGCTCTGAATCTTCGGCATCGCGAGCGCAGTCAGCAGGCCTACCATCACGACCACGATCATCATCTCGATCACGGTGATGCCGCGCCGCCCCGTCGCCTGCATGCCTCTCATGTGATGCATCATGTGCCGTCTCGGTGCTCGGCCAGCCGGACAAGCCCGGTCTCGGGTCCCGTCCATCCAACCGGCGGTTTTCCTGCGTGAAGAAAGCTCTGGACCTGGACCAGGGCCGGCTATCACGCGGCGGCCACACATCCTCACAAGTTGCGGGGCCAGTGGCGCTTCTGTGATGATTTGAGTGGTCTCAGATTGTGAGCAAACGCACAATCCGATCTTGGCGGGCCTTTCGATAGGGGACTGGTTCGCCAAGGCGGAGGTCACGCCCTCTGCACGCCCGGCCAGCCGGCTGTCGTGGCGCGTTCAGTACCCGTTCCAGTTGTCCAGCCACGCGTTGGTATAGCCGACCAACTGGCCCTGTCCTGCCATTGCCTTGGCCACATTGCAGGAGTTGTACTGGAACGTCTTGTTCCCGTTGCCGAGGGAGTTCTGTGCCACCGTCTGCCCCAATTCCACATTCAGACCGGTGACGACCGCACCGGCGACGGTATTGTTTCCGTTCGATGTCAGATTGCCACCCACGAGGAGCACGCCGTTCCAGGTGACGTTGCCGTTGAGGGTCAGATTCCCGGTTACGATCAATGTGCCTTGTCCCGATCCGGGGAGGCTGGTGTTGCCCGTCATCATGATGGTCGGCCAGTAATTCGGGTTGCTGAAGCTGGGCCAGGTCCCGGAGGGAATCGTGATGCTCGGCTGCGCGGCATTGTTGTTCACGATACCGTTCCAATCGACATTCGTCGCTGCGATCGCCTGCGCCTGCGTGCCAAGATTGTCGATCGGCGGATTCCCGCTGACCGGGCCCGTCGGGCCGGTATAGCCCGGATTCGTCACGGTGGCGACCCCCGGAAGAGTCGCCGCCGCTCCGCAGGCGTCCGTACCGCTGAGCGAGCCTGAGTTGCCGTTCTTGCTCAACCCGGTCAGCGTCGTCCAGGCCGAGAGCACGTTCATGGTCCCTGTCTGCCAGACCCCGTATTCAGCGACTGTGCGCTCGGCCGGGGCCGTGCCGCTCAGCGTGGCCCCCGTGCTCACACCGTGCGCCCGGATCGCGTAACCGTAGCGACCTGACACGGTGTCCTTCCGCACCTGGGCCAGAACCACGTCGGCGTAGCCGCCGCTCAAGGTGACACGTGCCGATTCTGACGCCGCCGGCGGTGTCGCCGTGAAACCGAGCGAGTCGCGCTTCGCCATGAAGAGCTCCAGGCCGGACTCGGCAAGCGCGAAGGCATCGACGTTCGCCCCCTGGTTTGCGCTCACACGCGCTTCGGTGCTCGCCGCCGCAAACGCTGCTGCCAGCAGCACCGAGAGAACCATGATCGCGAGAATCACCATCAGCAGGGTCATCCCGCGCCGGTAGTTGATCCGTCGCATATGGGGCTCCGTTGGCGTCGTCATTCCGGCAGTTTCCTGCATGAACAAAGGTCTGGATTTGGACCAGATCCGACTATCACGCGGCGGTCACACATGCTCACAAGTTGCGGGGGCAGTGACACTTCTGTTATGGGTGGAGCGTCACAGATTGTGATCCAGCACACAACCCGATATTTGGCGGGCCTTCGATAGGGGACTCGGTCGCCAGGGCGGAGGTCACGCCCTGCGCACGCGCACCCAGCCGGCGCTCGTTATTTCCCTTTGACGACGGCGCAAGCTCGCCCTGCCGTCCGCATCGATCAGTCGGTGCGCATCGTCGCCGCGAGCAATGCCCGGAACGCCCGCGCGCGGTGGCTCACGGTCGCTTTCTCCTCGACCGTCGCCTCACCGAACGTCCGGCCCAACTCGGCCGCCAGGAAATACGGGTCGTATCCGAAACCCTGGAGCCCCCGTGGCGCGCTCAGCATCTCGCCCTCGACCTCGCCGCGCTCGACGATCTCCCGGCCCAATCCGGCATAGGCGGCGGCGCAGACGTACTTCGCTCGCCGGTCGTTCACGCCAATCATCGCGCGGACGAGCTCCGCGTTGTTGGCGGCGTCGGTCGGACCTGCCGGACCCACCCCGCGATCGCTCGCCCACCGCTTGCTGCGCACACCAGGCGCGCCGCCGAGTGCCGCGATCTCCAGGCCGGAATCGTCCGCGACCGTGGCGATGCCGCCGCTCACCTCGTAGAAGTACCGCGCCTTGGCGAGGGCGTTCTCCTCGAACGTCGGGAATCGTTCGATCGCGTCTTCCTCCTCGGCCTCGTACGGCAGGCCCAGCTCCTCGAGATCCATCACCGGCACCCGAAGTGCATCGAACAGCGGGCGCAGTTCCCTGAGCTTGCCCGCGCTGCGCGTCGCCAGCAACACCGGCGGCCGGGACGCGACCACCCGGCTCATTGGTGCCCCGCGCCACGAGGCGCGGGCGCGGCGAGTACCCGCCGCTGCTCCGCGTCCAGCCGCTCGATCCCCGACACCGCGAGCGCCAGCAGGGCGTCGAGTTGTGCCCGGTCGAATGTGCTGTGCTCCCCCGTGCCTTGCACCTCCACGAACCTGGCCCCGCCGGTTCGCGCCGCGCCCTGTTCGGCATCCAGATCGGCGGACGCCATCACGACGTTCATGTCGACGCCCGCGCGCACATCTTCCGTGTACTCGAGGTCGAGCCGGGGCTCGCCATCGACAATGCCGACACTCACCGCCGCCACGCGTCGCCGCACCGGCGACCGCGCCAGTTGCCCGCGCTCGACGAGCCATCCGAACGCGTCAGTCACCGCCACACACGCGCCCGTGATCGCCGCCGTACGTGTTCCGCCATCGGCCTGCAACACGTCGCAGTCCACGCGAACGGTGTACTCCCCGAATGAGAACCCATCGAGCATGGCGCGGACGCTGCGGCCGATCAGACGCTGAATCTCCTGGGTGCGCCCCCCTGGACCGCCTGCTCCGCGTTCGCGCGCCGTCCGGGTCAGTGTGGCCCGCGGGAGCATTGCGTATTCAGCGGTCAGCCATCCCTGCCCCGATCCGCGGCGCCACCCGGGCACGCCTTCCTCGATGCTCGCCGCGCACAACACCCGCGTCGACCCGAACGCCACGAGGCACGACCCCTCGGCGTATCCCACCGCGCCACGATCGAGCACCACCGGGCGCATATCGCCCGAGCCGCGGCCCGTGCGCGGTGCCGCCTCAGCTCGAGCCACGCGCGCGCTCCAGGAGTTCGGTTGTGGATTGCCTCGGTGTCAGCGGTACGACGATCACCTCTCCTCCCCTCGCCCGGACCTCGGGCGCTCCGACAATCGTGGATTCAGTGTAGTCGCCGCCCTTCACCAGGACGTCGGGCGTGAGCGCGGTGATGAGCGCGAGCGGCGTGTCCTCGTCGAAGATGACCACCGCATCGACTGCAGCCAACGCGGCGACGACGTGCGCCCGGTCATCGGCGCTGTTGAGGGGGCGCCCCGGCCCTTTCAGCCTGCGCACCGAGTCATCACTGTTCACGCCGACGATCAGGTGGTCGCCCGCCGCGCGGGCCGCGGCGAGGAGATCGACGTGCCCGCGATGCAACAGATCGAATACGCCGTTCGTGAAGACGACCGCGCCCAGCTGGCGCGCACGCCACTCCACGGCGGCGGCGCGTGTCAGAACGCCCGCCGCCGGACGCGCCGGCGTCAGAAATCGCCCTCGGCCTGTGGATTGAAGTAGAACGAATCCCGCGCGACGAACGGTACGTCCACGTGATCGTAGTACTCGGTCCAGAGCAGGATGTGGTTGTTCTTGCGCCTGACGAAGATCGTGTCGGCTTCATGGGGGAGCTGGAGCGTGTCCGCGAGGGCGCGCAGGTGCCGCCGGATGTCGTCGTCCGTGTGCTGCGAGGCGAATCGCACCTCCTGCCGGAACGCGTCGCGGAATTGGTAGTACTTCCAGTACATGTCGCCCAGAGGCGCCCCGTAGTACATCGCCGCGCCCACGATCACGAGCACAAGGAGACAGCCAAGCCGCACGCCCCCGAGGCCAGTGCGCCGGAATTGGAGACGCCCGGGGCCTACCGCACGCGGGCGGAGACCGGGCCGCACGATGCGGCCGGTCACCACTGTGACTGCGCCCCTTCGACCATGTCGCTTACGAGTTTCTTCAGAGCCTGCCCCCGTCCGTCGCTTTCCGCTCGCTCGGCGTACTCGCCGTCGGCGACCATCCCCTGCCGCTTGAAGAGTGTCTTGCCGGTCTTCTGGTCGACGATCGAGACGTCCACGACCAATTCCAGCTTCCGCCGCGTCCCCGTCACCGGCTGGTTGCCGGTGGTCGCGCTGTATCCGATCGGTATGTCGATGTCGTACCGGACGATCGTGCCGCTGACGATCGCATCCGCCTGATCCTCAGATGCTTCGTGCACCCCGAGCCGGCTCTCCAGCGTCTTGCGCATTTCGTCGAGCAATTGCTGCTGCAAATCCGGATTCGGCGTCTGATTGTCGAAGGGCAGAATCGCCATGCTCTTCACGTCGGCAGGCAGCCCACCGCCGTGAAAATTGTAGATCCAGCATCCGGTGTTCAGGACCAACAACAGGCCCGCCAGTGCGGACCGTCTAACGCCGCCATATGTCCGGATCGAATTCGGGAACCGCGTCACTCCGCACCTGGGTCAGGGTCAACGTACGCCGCGCGTCCATGTTCTCGTATCGCACGCGCGCTTGCCGGAGGTCCCGTGTCACGCGCTCTCGCACGCGTCCGCCGCTGAGCCTGGCGAGGCTGATCATTTGTCCATCGGCGAACGTCACGCGCCATGTCGTGCCACCTCCTTCTACCCCGCTGGTGCCCCCAATGTCTGCCCGAATGGTGTCGCCGTCAACGCGGACGGTCGTGTCAGGCACCGAGGGCACCGCCAGCCGTCCCAGCGTCGCCCACAAAAGCGGCGTGGCGGGAAGATACCGCTTTGCGCTCCCGTTCCCCGGAGCAACGAGCGTATCCCCCAAAAGCAACGCATAGCCGCCACCCCCAATCGGCCCCGACAGAACGAAGTCCAGGCGCGCCGAATCGGGGGGAGCCACACGCGCCGCTCCGTCCCCGCTCGCGGCCCCGTCCAGATCACGATAGCGCCAATGAAATCGCACGCGCTGATGCCCAGGAGCCAACACCGCGCTCGGCAGCGGCATCGGCGAGGGCACACCCGGCAGGGGCCCCGCCCGCGGCGGCAGGCACCCCGTGGCCGTCGTCGCCATCGCGAAGATCCCCCATGCCAACCCACGTATCGGTCTGCGCCCGGCACGAGGTGACGCCACTACTGGATCTCGACCGAGCGAATGGAATCCCCCTGAGTGATCTGGTCCAGAACGCCGAATCCCTCCCGCAACATCCCGAACACGGTATAGTGCCCGTCGAGGTGCGGCTGCGGCGTGAGCGTAAGAAAGTACTGGCTCCCGCCCGTGTCGGGGCCCGAGAGCGCCATGCCCAGCGCGCCTCGGTGGTACCTGCGACGGTTCAGCTCATCACGGATCGCCCACGGCGGCCCCCCGCTCCCGTCGCCCCGAGGATCGCCGTCCTGCGCGACGAACGCCGGAACCACCCGGTGAAACGCGCTACCGCGATAGAATCCCGATCGCGCCAACGCGACGAAATTGGCCACGGTCAGCGGTGCGTCTGCCCCGAACAGTTCGATCTCCAGGACGCCGCGGGACGTGTTGATGCGCGCCCCGATCGGGTGGCCGGCCAGCGACGGCAGGACAACCGCACGCACGATGCTGTCGTACCACACGCGGTCATGCGGCGCAGCCCCTGCCTCCAGGGCCCTGCGCCACGATGACCACGGCGATCCCGAGCCCGCCTGTGACAACTCGAGCCACGCTGAGGGCACGGGTAGAGCGCGGATCGCCGACCGCAGCGAATCGGAAAATCGCGCGCTGTCGTGCGCCCAGGCGTCGGCGAGCAACCGGAGCGCGGCGACGCGCGCGTCGGGCTGGCTGTCGTGCTGCGCCCGCGTATAGGCACTCAGCGCGATCGGAGCGTCGGCCGCCATCGCCGCATGGTCCATCGCGCCGAGTGCGATGCTGCGGACCACACAGTCGTCGTCGTGCATCGCCTCTTCGATGTACTGGCGCCGCCACGGGTGTTGGCCGGCGTCCGCGCTGTCGAGCCACGAGGAGAACACGCCGTACGCTGCGGCCCGGACCCGCGGATCGGGGTCGCGGGTCAGCGGCAGTGTCAGATCGACGACGCGGCTGATCGGCGTCCCCTCGCCCGCCTCGGCTGCCGCCGCCCGATACCGCCAGTCGCCCGCACGCTGCCAGCGGTCCGCGTTGTCATGATCGATGATCTCGAGGATCACGCCGGCGCGGACGGCTGCCGCCACGACACCGCGCCGGTATGCGAGCGAGCTGTCGGCATTGAAGGCGGCAACCCATGCGTCGCGCCCTGGGCCCAAAACGCGATCGAGTACCTGGCTGGCCGAGACGCGGACGTTGGCATCGGGATCGCGGAGCGCCGCGAGCACCGCCGGCCGCGCGGGCTTTCCATAGGACGAGAGCAAGCGAACGGCGACCGCTCGCACGTGGACGTCGGAATCGCCGGCGAGCTTCACCAGCGCGTCCAGCGCAACGGGACCCAGCGAGTCCCCCGCCGCCCCCATGCCCAGGCCACGAGCAGCCGCGATCCGTACGCCGGGGTCGTTCGCGTGCACTGCGTCCAGAAGGGCCCGCACGCCCGCCGGGGCCGGTGCGCGGCTCAACGCCTCCGCCGCCGCTTCGGCCACGGCCGGCTCCGCAGCGGCCCGCGCTGCGGTGAGATACGGTACGATCAGCGCGACCGGCGCGGGACGCAATTTGCCCGCTGCGAGCAGCACTCCCGGGATCGTGGGATGGAGCCGTGACGGCTCGCCAAGCGTGCGCTCCAACACCGCGCGGGCCGGCTCGCCGATCTCGCCGAGTGCCCACGCGGCTTCCTCGGCGACCCCCGGCGGCCCGCGCAATGCCTCGCCCAGCGCGGCGATGCTGGCCGTGTCGGGAAAGAGCCCGAGTGCGTAGGCGGCGGTCGCGGCGACGGCTGTGTCACGGCTGGCCATCAGCGCCCGCAGCATCCCGCGCGCGGCCCACATGTGATTCTGCCCGGCGCATCGGACCGCCTCGACCCGGACCGCCGCCTGCCGGCTCGCGAGGCCGCGGCGCACGAGCGCGGTATCGGTCCGCCGGCCGTCGGCGGCCGCCAGCAGTTCGCCATAGAGCTCGACGTCCTGGGCGGACCACGAGATCGTCGCGCCGGCGGATGCCCCTGTTCGCGGCACGTGCGGGGCGCACCCGGCCAGCGCGGCCGCTGCGAGGACACGCATTGCCTGAAGCGGGCCGCGCCGGGCGTGGCGCGCCGCGTCCCCCTGGTTGGTCAACAGCCCGCGACGCGAGATGACGCGAGGCACGAACAGGCTATGCTCGTTCGAACCGGTCGCGCACGGCGGACGGGAGCGAGGTGATGCGTCCCTGGGAATCGATCGACGCCAGTACGGTCGTCGCCGACACCAGCCGCTCCCCGGTCTCCGCGCGCGTGATCAGGTAGTCGAACGTCAGCGTGCGGGACCTGACCTCCGTGAGCGACGTCTCGATCCGGATCAATTCATCGTAGCGGGCAGGGGCGTGACATCGCATCGTCGCATCGACCACCGCGAGCGAGACGCCGTCGCGTTCGAGCTGCGCGTACGGCGTCCCGGCCTCGCGGATGTACTCCGTCCGGCCACACTCACACCAGATCAGGTAGTTCGCGTGGTACACGACTCCCATCTGGTCGGTCTCCGCGTAACGGACACGCAGCTCGGTCACGTGCGTCCGGTCGCCCATGAGGGCGGAAAATTAGTCCGGGACGCCCCAAACCGCGAAATGCGCTAAAATCCTCGCGTGCCCGGTGCACTCTGCTACGTCCTCGCGGACACCCACATTGGCTTTGCGCCGCCGGCGGTGGATCGCGCGCTCCTGGACTTTCTCGATCGGCGGCGCGAAGAGGCCCGGAACGGCCAGCCGGCGTCGCTCATCATCGACGGCGACCTGTTCGAGTTCTGGTATGAGTGGCGAACGGTAATTCCCCGCCCGACCTTTCGCGTGCTGGCGGCCCTCGCGGCGCTGCGCGAGGCCGGTACGGAGATCCTCTGGATCGCCGGCAACCACGACTGCTGGGGCGGTGCGGTACTCCGGGATGACGTCGGCGTCACGTACCACGTCGGCCCCTGGAACGGCCAGGTCGCCGGATGGCGCACGAGAATCGAGCACGGCGATGGCCTGCGCGCGACCGAGGACCGGCGCTACCGCGCGTTGCGGGCGGTGCTTCGCAACCCGCTCGCCGTCCGCGCGTTTCGGTGGCTCCCGCCTGATGTGGCGAGCCGGCTCGCCACGGGGAGCTCGCAGGCCAGCCGCACGAACATGCGGGCCCGCGACGGTGGTGCCGGACTCCGCCAGATCGCGCTCGGCTACCTCGCGGCACCCGACGGCCCCGAGCTGGTGATCTTCGGACATTCACACGTGATGACACTGGAGCGCGCGCCGCACGGCGGTGTGTACGCGAATCCCGGGACGTGGCTCGATGCACCCACCTACCTGCGTATCACTCCCGAATCCGTGGAGCTCCGCCAGTGGGACGGGTCAGCCGAAGGTGCGCGTCTCGACGCGCTCGATCGACGAGCCCAGGAACCGCTGCGCGGCGCGTAGGAACTGATCCGGCGCGTCCGAGACAATGAAGCGGTACTGCGCTGCGGACACCTCGCCAGCCGGCCGCGGGAGTCCGGCATCCTCGATCGCGGTACGAGTGGCCGCGGCTGTCGCGTGCGCGCTGTCGATCAGCCGGACGGATTCGCCCACGATCGCCCCGATCACGGGACTGAGCAGCGGATAGTGCGTGCAGCCCAGCACCAGCGTGTCCACGCCCGCGGCGGCGATGGGCGCGAGGTATTGTCGCGCAATCAACGTCGTCGCCTCCGTATCGAGCCATCCCTCTTCGACGAGCGGCACGAATAGCGGGCATGCCTGGGCGACGACGCGCGTGGATGGCGAGACGGCGTGGATCGCCTGTTCGTACGCTCCGGACGCGATCGTACCCGCGGTGCCGATCACACCGATGCCGGCCCCTCTCGTAGCCGCGACGGCGGCTCGGGCGCCGGGCGCCACGACGCCGATCACCGGGGCCGCCAGCTCCGAGGCGAGCATGGGCAGCGCATGCGCGGTCGCTGTGTTGCAGGCCACGACGACCGCCTTGACGCCCTGGCTGATGAGGTATCCGGCGATCTCGCGGCTGTAGGTACGGATGGTCTCGGGACTCTTCGCTCCGTAGGGGACACGTGCCGTGTCACCGAAGTAGATGAGGCTCTCCCGCGGCAGTTGACGGATGAGCTCACGGACGACGGTCAGGCCGCCGACGCCGGAATCGAACACACCGATCGGCGCGCTCGCCGCGGGCGCCGTCACCAGTAGACAGTCGCCCCGTAGAACATTCGGCCGTCGTCGAGCATCGCCATCTTCGGCCGGATGTGCGCTGGAAGATCCCAGAGTTGCGCGGCGACGAACGCATCCGCAGCCGAGATCAGGTGGTTGAACGCGAGGGCCGCCTCCCAGTCCTCGACGTGGGTCTTACGGGCGCCAATGCGGGCGCTGTCGTAGCGCGCGTAGCCGAACGTCGCGGGTGACGGCGCCCCGGTCGAGTCGAACGCCGGCTGCCCCAGCGAGTCCTGGTTGTACGTCTGCACGACGAGCGTGCTGTCGTGCGAGTGCTTCTGCGCGTAGCTGAGATCGATCAACGCCTGGCGAAGCCGGTAGGCGCCGACGATTTCCGTGACGAAGAAGAGCGCGCCGGCGTAGCTCCGGTCGAGTCTCGCTTGGCCGAGGCCTGGGAGGAGCAGCGACGAAAAGAACGCCGTCTTGGGTGAGATCGGCGGGTGGTAGGCGGCGTTCCGTGCGGGGGGCGGTGCCGATCGCTGCGCGGCGCTCTGGCCCGCTTCCGGCGTGGTCGCGGTGTCCGCCGGCGTGAGCAGCGGCGGCGGCGTCGCGGGCGTCACACCGGACCGGGCACTGTCCCGGGCCTGCGCCGCAGTGACCGCCGGGAGGACCAGCGCAGCGAAGGCGGCCAGGAGTGGAATCGCGCGTCGCAGGCGGCTCGCGCGGGCGGCTGAACGAGTGTGGCGGGAGCGTGTGGGAATCGAACCCACCCAACCCGCCAATGGCGGGCCGAAAAGGTTTTGAAGACCTCTAGGACCACCAGGCCCTATCCACCCCCAACCTGAGACGGCCACCGGCCAGCGCCGGCGGTATCCCATCACTCGAGCACCAGCGCGCGCGGTCCGGCTGGCTCGACCACGCCGATCTCGGTGGCGCCGTCGACGCGTGACAGATAGTCACGAACCGCCGCCGGCGGAACGGCTACCAGCAGGCCACCCGATGTCTGCGGGTCCGTCACCAGCGCACGGCCGAATTCGGACGTGCGGCCCCACGACATCATCGCATCGACGAACGCCAGGTTGCGGGCGCCACCGGCGGTCCGCGCGCCGCGCGAGAACGCGAGGCGGGCATTGGCCAGAACCGGCACGGAGTCGACGCTCACCCGGAGTGTTACCCCGCTGGCCCGCGCGATGTGCGACCCGTGCCCGGCGAGGCCGAATCCCGTCACGTCGGTCGCGCAGCGGACCCCGAGCGCGACGGCGGCCTGGCTCGCTTCCCGATTTGGCCGCAGCATGTACCGCAGCATCTCGTCGCTCGCTCGGGCCGCCGCATCGCCGGCCAGCTTGCCCTGTTTCAGGGCCGTCGCGACGATCCCGTTGCCGAGCGGCTTCGTCAGGACCAGCCGGTCCCCTGGCCGGGCGGCGGCATTGGTGAGGATCCGGCCCGGGTGGATCTGGCCTGTCACCGCGAGACCGTACTTCAACTCCTCGTCGATCACGCTGTGTCCGCCGACGATCAGCGCCCCGGCCTCGTGCACCGTGTCGTGGCCGCCCTGCAGCATGTCGCTCAGCACCGACATCGGCAGACGATCGGCCGGGAACGCGACGATGTTGAGCGCGGTCAGCGGCTCGCCACCCATCGCGAACACATCGGACAGCGCATTCGCCGCGGCGACCCTGCCGAACGTGTACGGATCGTCGACGATCGGTGCGAAGAAGTCCACGGTCTGGACGAGCGCGATGTCGTCCGTGATGCGTATGACCGCGGCGTCGTCGAAGGTCTCCCGGCCAACCAGCAGACGTGGATCCAGGACGGCGGGGAGTGGGGCCAGGGCGCGCGCGAGGTCGCCCGGTCCCATCTTGGACGCGCACCCGGCGCAGCGGGCGTACTCGGTGAGCCGCACGACCTCGGCCACGGCGCGGTCGTTCGCCGCCGGCGGGGCAACGGCCGCGCGCGACGCGCCATTCCCGCGGCTAGCCACGGACCGCCGCCACGAGATCGATCTCCACCAGGACGCCGCGCGGCAGCGCGCCGACTTCGACCGTCGAGCGGGCCGGACGGGCAGTGCCCATGGCGCGGGCATACACCTCGTTGACCGCCGGGTAGTCGCTCATGTGGCGGAGGTAGACGGTCGCCTTGACGACGTCTGCCCATCCCGCGCCCGCCGAGGCCAGGATGGCGCCGAGGTTCTTGAACACGCGTTCGGTCTGCGCGGTGACATCACCGGGCGCGACCTCACCCGTGGCGGGATCGAGCGCGATCTGCCCGGCGGTGAAGAGGAAGCCGTTGGCGATGACGCCCTGCGAATAGGGGCCGATCGCCGCCGGAGCGGATGGCGTGCTGACGGTCTCGAGAGGTGTGCTCACATTCTGCTCGGGTGGTTCGCCGTTAGAACAGCGGGTTAGAAAAGGCCGACGATCGAGCCGTCGGGTCGGACCGCCATGCGCTCGGCGGCCGGTTCCTTCGGCAGCCCGGGCATGGTCATGATGTCACCGGCCTGGGCGACGACGAAGCCGGCGCCCGCGGCCGCGAAGACTTCGTTGACCGTGATGCGGAATCCGGATGGCCGCCCCAGGATCGTCGCGTCGTCGGTCATCGAATACTGCGTCTTCGCCATGCACACCAGTGTCTCGCCCAGGCCGATCGATTCAAGGTAGTCGATCGTCCGCTCCGCCTTTGTCGTGAAATCGGCACCGTCGCCACCATAGACCTTCTTCACGATGGTGTCGATCTTCTGGCGGATGGGAAGCGTCGCGGGATAGAGGGGCGCATAGGCGGACGTCCCGTGCTCGAGGGTCTCGATCACGGCGCGGCCGAGTGCTTCGCCACCGGCACCGCCCTTCTCCCAGACGTCGGCCATCGCGACCTGCGCGCCGGCGGCCTGGGCACGGTCCGCGACCACCCGCAGCTCACGCTCGGAGTCGGTCACGAAGCGGTTGACGGCGACGATGACCGGCACGCCGAACTGCCGCACGTTCTCGATGTGCTTCTCGAGATTCGGAAGCCCGCGTTCGAGCGCGGCCACGTCCTCGTTTCTGAGCTCGTTCTTGTTGGCGCCGCCATTGAGCTTGAGCGCGCGCACGGTCGCGACCAGAACGCCCACCTCGGGCTTGAGGCCTCCGATGCGGCACTTGATGTCGAAGAACTTCTCTCCACCGAGGTCCGATCCGAATCCCGATTCGGTGACGACGATCTCCGACAGGGCCAGCGCGGTCTTCGTCGCGACGATGCTGTTGCAGCCGTGGGCGATGTTGCCGAACGGCCCCGTGTGCACGAACGCCGGTCCCCCCTCGAGGGTCTGCACGAGGTTGGGACGGATGGCGTCCTTGAGCAGCAGCGTCATCGCGCCCGACGCCTTGAGATCGGCCGCCCGTATCGGTTTGCGCGCCGCGCCCGCAGTGGCTCCGACGATGATCCGGCCGAGCCGCGCCTCCAGGTCGTTCATGTCGCTGGCGAGCGCGACGATGGCCATGATCTCGCTCGCCGGGACGATCACCCACCGGTCTTCGCGTACGACTCCGTTGGCGACGCCGCCCAATCCAATCACGCAATCACGCAACGCCCGATCGTTCATGTCGATGGTGCGCGGCCACGTAATGCGCCGGGGGTCGATCCTGAGCGCGTTGCCCTGGTGCAGGTGATTGTCGAGCATCGCGGACAACAGGGCGTGCGCGCTCGAGATCGCGTGGAAGTCTCCAGTGAAATGGAGATTGATGTCTTCCATGGGCACGACCTGCGAATAGCCGCCGCCGGCCGCGCCTCCTTTCATTCCGAACACCGGGCCGAGGCTGGGCTCCCGAATGCAGAGCGTGGCGTTCTTCCCGAGCCGGCGCAGTGCCTGGACCAGCCCGACCGACGTCGTGGTCTTTCCTTCACCAGCGGCCGTCGGGTTGATGCCGGTGACGAGGACCAGCCGGCCGCGCGGCGGACGGCTCGCGAGACTCAGCGGGACCTTGGCCTTGAACTTCCCGTACAGGTCGATGTCGTCAGGAGCGAGCCCCAAGTCCGCTGCGACGTCGACAATGGGACGGAGCTTGGCCCGTTGGGCGATTTCAATATCCGATGGGACGGTCGCCACGGGCCGGTTCCTATAGTGAGGGAAGTGAGGGGCGTCGGAACTTCCGCATCATACCTTGGCCCCGGGGTCGCTCGCCAGCCCGAACAGCCGTCTGGCGTTCGCGGTCGTGAGCTCGGCAATCCGCTCCGGTGTCGTGCCGCGAATATCCGCGATGCGGGCGATCGTGTGCGGGAGGAAACGAGGCTCGTTCCGGCGCCCGCGGAGCGGGACAGGTGCGAGGTAGGGCGCGTCGGTCTCGGCCAGGAGCCGGTCATCCGGAACCGTCCGCACGACGTCATCCCCGGACCACTTGCTGAACGTCACGATCCCACTGAACGAGACATACCAGCCGGCATCCAGGGCCGCGCTGGCAAGCCTCACCGTCCCGGTGAAGCAGTGCAGGACACCCGTGACACCACGATCGCCCGCTTCCCGGACCGCATCGAGGGTATCATCTTCCGCGTCGCGGGTATGGACCACGACCGGCCGCACCAATTCATGAGCGAGCACGATCTGGTCGTGGAACGCCGCGCGCTGCCGGTCGCGCGGCGCGTGGTCGTAGTGGAAGTCGAGACCGCACTCCCCGATCGCCACCGCTCCTGCGGCGACCGCCTCGCGGATCCACAGCGTGTCTTTCGCCGCATCATAGGCTGCGGCGTCGTGGGGGTGGACCCCGGCCGTGAAGTAAATCAGACCAGGGTTTGCCCCCGCGAGTATCCGTGCCCTGGCGGCAGCGTCTTCCGAGGCTCCGATACAGACCACGGCTGCCGCGCCCGCGTCCTGTGCGGCGCGTACCACGGCGTCCCGGTCGGAATCGAAGACGGCGTCGGCAAGGTGTGCGTGACTGTCGATGAACATGGCGGGAACACGACGGCCGCGGAGTGTTGCCCCGCGGCGCCTAGCCCATTACCGGCGGGCGGGGTGTGTTCAGCTCCGGACCGCCGCAGCCTGCGTGGCGCTCCGAGCGGTCTCGGCTCCCTTGGGCGCCTTCGCGTTGAGGCTGCGCCGGCCGGCCGCGTCGCGAGGGTACTTGCGCTCGATCCAGAGCAGGACAGGACCAGCGACGTACACCGAGCTGAATGTTCCGGTCACGATACCGAAGGCCATCACCCACGCGAAGGGCCGGATGACCTCACCGGCGAGCAGCAGCAGGGCGAGCGTGGCCGCGAACGCGGTCGCGTGCGTCATGACCGATCGCGGCAGCGTCTCGTTGATGGCGCGGTTCAGTGTGTCGTACAGTGATTCCTTGCGTTTCTTGCGAAGATCCTCGCGCACGCGGTCGAAGATGATGATCGTATCGTTGAGCGAGTACCCGATGACGGTCAGAATGGCCGTCACGATGATCAGCGAGACTTCGAGATCGAGCAGCTTGATGAACGCGAGCGTGGTTAGGATATCGTGGCCGGTGGCGATGACGGCCGCCACACCGAAGCGCCATTCGAAGCGGAAGGCGAGGTAGATCAGCGTGGCCACGAAAGACACGAGGATCGCGATAATGGCGCCGCGCCGCAACTCACTCCCAACGAGTGGCCCGACCGCCTCGGTCCGCACGACGTGGAACACGCCCTTCCCCAGTTTGTTCGTCAGCAGCGTATCGATGCGCGCCGCGACCTGCTCGGCGCTGGGTGCCTGCGCCTCGGCCGCTGCCCCACGGGAGACGGACTGCGCGACATCCTGCGCGCGGATGGTGTAGTCGCGGTTCGTCCCGAACGACTCGATCTCCGCGTCGTGCACGCCGCCTGCGTCGAGCGCCGACCGGATCGCGCCGACATCCGGCGGCTGCTGGAACTGCACCTGGATGAGCGTCCCGCCCGTGAAGTCGATGCTGTAATGGACCGACGTCCCCGTTCGCGCCCAACTGACACCGAGCAGCACCAAGCCGAGCGTGATGAACGCGGCGGTCGTCACGACCATGATGCGCCAGGGCCGGATGAAGTCGTAGGTCGTGTTGTGGAAAATGCGGAGCATGTCAGCGGGGGTCGGAGATGGCGGGCAGGCGCCACATCGCGCCTCTGCCGCCTGAACAGAATTGCCGGTTTCGCTACGTCAGTTGCCGCACGTCAGTTGCCGCACGTCAGATGCCGCACGTCAGATGCTGATGGTTTGCGGAGACCGTGCGCGCGTCAGCCACATCATGTAGAACGTGCGCACGACGAAGATCGACGTGACCATGGAAGCGAGAATACCCGCGATCAGGGTGACCGCGAACCCTTTCACTGGACCCGTGCCATACTGGTAGAGCACGGCCGCCGTCAGCACCGTCGTGACGTTCGAGTCGATGATGGCGCTCATGGCGTGGCGGAAGCCTTCGTCGATCGCCGTACGCGGCGTCTTGCCGCGGTCCAACTCCTCGCGGATGCGCTCGAAGATCAGCACGTTCGCGTCGACCGCGATACCGATCGACAGGATGAATCCCGCCATTCCGGGAAGTGTCAGCACGGCATCGAAGCTCGCCAGCGCTGCCATCGTGTACAGCATGTAGAGCGCGAGGCCGCCGACCGCGAGGAGTCCGGAGAACCGGTAGTACACCAGCATGATCACGACGACCAGGAGCACCGCGATCACACCAGCGCGCACGCCGGCAACGATCGAGTCCTGGCCCAGACTCGGCCCAATCTGCCTGACCTCTGCGACCTTGAGCGGCACCGGCAGGGCGCCGGCCCGCAGCACGAGCGCGAGATCCTGCGCGGCCTGCAAGTCCTTCCCTCCCATCGTGATCTGGCCATTCGTCCCGATCGCGCTCTCGATCACCGGCGGCCGGCCCATGACGACACTGTCCAGCACGATCGCCATGTAGTCGTTGATGTGGCGTCCTGTCTCTGCCTGGAATCGGCGGCCGCCTTCGCGGCTCAGGCGGAAATCGACGATCGTCCCCTCGATCGGATCCTGCCGCGGGTTGGCGTCGACGAGGTATTCTCCCGTGATGATCGGATGCCCATCGAGAACGTAGAACGTCCGGTACGGCCGCTGGCCGGCGGTCACCGTGTCATTCGACCACCGGATCACCTTGCCGGGGGGCAGGAGCCCCTGGACATCCGGCAGAGACAGGTAGTGGGTGAGGGTTGGCACGTCTGCCTTGGCGACATAGAACTCACCAGGCATCTGTCCCTGCTGTATGAGTTGCGAGAACGGGCCCACCATGTTCGCGAGCGCGTTCGAGTCACGCTTGGCGGAGTCGCGCTTGGCCGAATCACGTGTGGTGTCGGTGCCCGTTTTGCGTCCGGCGGAGTCGTGCCGCCCGCGGCGGCTGGTCGCCGGAGCCACGGCGTGCGACTTCGTAGTGTCCCCATTGTGTTTCCCGGAGTCGGCCGGGGCGTTCGAGAACAGCGACTGAACGCCGGCATTCGCGGCTGGCTGGCCGGGCGTCGCTCCGGCGGCCGCGACACCCAGGCCCTTCGTCTTCAGAATCGCATCGATCTTCGGCAGCACCTTGTCCAGCGCCTGCGACTTGTCCACGATCTGCATTTGCAGGTACGCGGCTTCCTTGACGATGTCGTAGGCGCGCTGCTGGTCCTGCACGCCGGGCAACTCGACGACCATCCGATCGGCGCCCACGCGCGCCACGACCGGCTCGGACACGCCGAACTGGTCGATCCGGGTCCGGACCACCTTGAGTGCCCGGTCGATCGCATCGGTCTTGTTGGCCACCGCCCCCTTCGATTCGTCGACTTCGAGCGTCAGGTGCATCCCCCCTTCGAGGTCGAGGCCTCGCCGGATGGGGATCCGCCGCACGGTGTCGTACTGGATGACGCCGCCGGTGGTCTCGATGCGTTGCACCATCGGCCGCGGCCAGATCGACCAGACCGAGGCGGCAATGAGTGCGGCGATGATGACGAGGCGGTACCGAAGATCAGTCATGACGGTGCTAGTGGACCCGGCTATGGGGCAGCTTGGAAGGTTACCCAGCGCCCGGGAGTGAGTCAACGCGACCTGCAAGGGCTCGGCGGGCCGCGACGTCGTCACGTGCCAGTTGCGCGCGTAGCGCTTCTACCCCGCCGAACGCCCGGGTTTCGCGCAGCCACGCGACGAATTCGATGCGGACGTAGGCCCCGTACAGGTCACCCCCGGTGTCGAACAGGTGGGCTTCGATTGTGACTCGTGGGTCGGCAAAGGTCGGCCGGGGACCCAGGTTGAGCATGCCGCCACGCGCGCCGGCGGGCGTCTGGACGCGCACGGCGTACACGCCTTCGGGCGGCAACAGCTTCCGCGGCGGAGGCAGCGGGATATTGATCGTGGGGTACCCCAGCGTCCGGCCGCGCTGGTCGCCGGCGGTGACATGGCCGCTCACCGCGTACGGACGCCCAAGCTCCTGCTCCGCCGAGCGCAGGTCGCCGCCCGCGATCGCACGACGGATCGACGTCGACGAGACCGGCCGCCCGTCATCCATGGTCGTGGGAGGCACGACCTCCACACGAAATCCCCGCCAGGCGCCCATCGCGCGGATCGTCTCGACGTCGCCGGATCGGCCGCGTCCGAATCCGTTGTCGTAGCCGCTGATCATCTCCCGCATCCGGAAGCGCGCGCGCAGGACGCGGTCGATGAACTGGTCCGGTCCGTACTTCGACAACGCCGGCGTGAAGGGTAGCACCGCGACGTAGTCGATGCCGCTCTCCGCAATGACCTCGAACTTCTCCATTCCCACCGACAGGAGCGGCCGCGCCGCGGCGGGGTTCACGACCTCGAGCGGATGCGGCTCGAACGTGACGACGAGGCTCTTCCATCCCGTGGCCGCCGCGCGCTCAGCGACGAGCGCGAGCACTTGCTGGTGCCCGCGATGGACCCCGTCAAACGTGCCGACTGTGGCGACGGTGCCGCTGACGTCCGGCGGCAGCCCCGAATCCACCGATCCGAGTCCGGGCTCAGGCATCGTCGGCGACGACGCGGAGGTGCCGGATCGGTGGCGGGCTCGCGGACGCCGCGATCTCGGGAAGCGTGTGGCTATCGCCAATGTCGAACGTTCCGACGCGCGTTCGGCGTAGCGCCGTCAAATGCGCCGCACTGCCGACGGCACGCCCCAGGTCGCGCGCGAGTGCGCGGATGTACGTCCCCGTCCCGCATGTCACCGTGAACTCGGCGACGCGGTCGTGCACCGCGCGGATGTCCCATCGGTAGACCATGACCCGGCTGGCGGGCAGGTCGGGCGGGTGGCCGCGGCGCGCGGCTGCATAGGCGCGTCCTCCCTGCCCGGCCACGTGTTTGGCCGAATACGCCGGCGGGACCTGTTCGATCTCACCCGTGAACGCAGGAAGCGCGGCGCGGATCGCGTCCGCGGAGGGAACGGGTCCGGTCCGGGTCGGAGCACCAGTCCCATCGTCCGTGTCGGTCTCAGAGCCGAATTGGACGGTCGCATCGTACACTTTGGGGTCCGCCGCGATGAATGTCGCCAGGCGCGTCGCTTTGCCGAACAGGAGCACCAGTAGGCCCGTCGCGAACGGGTCGAGTGTGCCGAGGTGGCCGATCGAGCGCTCGCCGTAAACGCGCCGGCACATATCGACCACGTCGTGCGAGGTGACCCCGCTCGGCTTGTCGATCAGGAGCAGGCCCTCCGCCGCGCCCGCCACCGGCTAGTGGCTCGGCGACTCCGCATCGCCGGCGTCACCGTCCGGCACATCGGCCGGCGGACGCTTGAGTCCCTCGAGGAGCGTATCGATGCGTGCCGCGTAGGCGATGCTCTCGTCGGGCTGGAAGCTGATCTCCGGCGCCAGGCGCAGGCGGAGCGATCGTCCAAGGTGTGATCGGAGGTGCCCAGCCAGGCTGGCCAACCCGGCAAACGTCGATGCGCGCTCCGAATCGGTGCCAAGCACGCTGACGAAGACCTTCGCATGGCGGAGGTCGCGGGTGACCTGCGCACCCGTGACCGTCACGAGCCCCGAGATCCGGGGGTCCTTCACATCTTCGGCGAGGAACATCGCGACCGCCTCCCGAATGGCTTCCGCGACGCGATCCGGCCGGCGGCCGTCGTGCGGCATGTGCGGCGGGCGCCTCAGGCCGGCGCCGAAGCGAACGTTCGGGCGATCTGTTCGGTCCGGTAGCATTCAATGATGTCGTTGACTTTGACGTCATTGAAGTTCTCGATGCCGATACCACACTCGAAGCCCTGGCGCACCTCGCGGACGTCGTCCTTGAAACGGCGCAACGAGCCGATCTTGCCGTCGTAGACCTGCGTCCCGTCGCGAACCACGCGGACGCGTCCTTCGCGATTGATGACTCCGTTGCGAACGAGGCACCCGGCGATCGTTCCGATCTTGGCGACCTTGAACAGCTCGCGGACGAGCGCATCGCCGTCGATGACCTCACGCTGCTCGGGGCGGAGCAGGCCTTCGAGCGCCGAGCGGACGTCCGCCACGGCCTCGTAGATGATGCGATACAGCTTGATCTCGACGCCTTCCCGCTCGGCCGCGGCCCGGGCGTTGTTGTCCGGCCGCACGTGGAAGCCGACGATGATCGCACCCGATGCCTTGGCGAGGAGAATGTCGCTCTCGGTCACGGCACCGACGCCGCGGTGAATGACCTCGACCTCGACCTCGCTCGTCGACAACTGTGCAAGCGCATCGGCCAGCGCTTCCGCCGGACCGCCCTGGTCGGCCTTGATCACGATGCGCAGCGTCCGGCGCTCGCCGGCCGCGGTCTGCGCCATGAAGTCTTCCAGGGTCACCCCCGCGCGCGACGTCCGGCGGTTCCGCGCCTCTCGGTCGAGCCGCTCGCGTTTCTGCGCCGTCTCGCGGGCGTCCATGGCGTCTTCCACCACGACGAGCATGTCGCCGGCCGTGGGGACCCGCTCGATGCCGAGCACCTGGACCGGGATGGCGGGACCCGCGTCCTTGACCGGCTTCCCACGCTCGTCGAGGAGCGCACGCACGCGTCCCGCGTACATGCCGCAGATGAAGTCATCCCCGACGTGGAGCGTGCCGTTCTGCACCAGGACCGTTGCGACTGGTCCCTTGCCCGGGTCGAGCTGCGCTTCGATGACGGTGCCGGCTGCCCGCCGCGCGGGGTTGGCCTTGAGGTCGAGGATCTCGGCCTGCAGCAGGATCTGATCGAGCAGCTCCTGGACGTTGGTGCCCTTCTTGGCCGAGATGGGCGTGGCGAGCACATTGCCGCCGAACTCCTCGAGCACGACGCCATGATTCAATAGATCCTGCTTGACCTTGGCGACGTTGGCGGACGGCAGGTCGATCTTGTTGATCGCGACGACGAGCGGCACCCCCGCGTTCTTCGCGTGCGAGATCGCTTCGATCGTCTGGGGCATCACCTGATCGTCTGCCGCCACGACCAGCACGACGAGGTCCGTGACCTGTGCACCGCGCGCGCGCATGGCGGTGAACGCCTCGTGGCCGGGCGTATCGAGGAACGTGATCTGCTTCCCGCCGGGGAGCGACACGTGGTACGCGCCGATGTGCTGCGTGATGCCGCCCGCCTCGCCCGCGACCACGTTCGCCTTGCGGATGTAGTCGAGGAGCGACGTCTTGCCGTGGTCGACGTGTCCCATGATCGTCACCACGGGCGGCCGATGCACGAGGGAGGCTGGATCGTCCGTCTCGACGTCCTCCTGGCTCTCCGCCGCGTACTCCTCTTCGCGCACGGCCTGGAAGCCGTACTCTCCGGCGATCAACTCGATCTCGTCGAACTCGAGACGCTGGTTGATCGTCTTCATGAGCCCGAGATTCTTGAGCGCGAACGCAACGATCTGCGTGGCCGGAATCTTGAGGATGTCGGCCAGCTCGCTGACGGTGATGAACTCGTTCACCCGAACGGTCTTTCGCTCCCGCTCGGCGTCGGCGACACGCTGCGCTTCGACCTCTTCGCGCGTCGCGCCATCATCGAACGACCGGCGTCCCGGTCTCCGGCCAGGGCCGGTCCGGAGCGCGCTCATCGTGCGGGTGATGTTGGCCGACACGGCTTCCTGGTCTACGGCGCCGCGCTTGCCCTTCTTCCTGCGTGTGCCGCCCATGAGCGGCGGGCCAGCCGACGCGGGGCGTTTGCCCTCATCGCGGCGTGGTGGCGCGGTGCCGGCACCGGGCGCCGCGGACGCGACCGGACGCGGGGGCGAAAATGGCGAGCCGCTGGCGACGGGACGTGGGCGCGGCGCACCCGGAACGATTGGGCGCGGCCGCGGACGGTCGTCGAACGGCAAACGCGAGGGGGGCGGCGGCGTGCGGCCACCATCCGCTGGAGCGGGCGCTGCGGGCGCGCTGGCCGCCGGCGAAGAGGGCGCGGCTGGCGCGGCCTGGGGCGGCGGACTCGCGACTGGTGGAGCCACAACGGCCGGTGCGGGCGCCACGATTGTGGCGGCCGGCGCGGCGGCGACCGCCTCGGCAGCCACCGGCGGCTCGGAGATGATGTCGCCCGCGGCTGGCGCCGCCGTCGCATCGCGCAGCTCGGCTGGACGCCGCCGGATGCCGGACGTGGCTGCCGCGGCTGGCGCGGCGCTGGCCGCGGGTGCTGCCTCCTCGTCGGAGACGGGCGGCTCGGCGGCTCGTGTGCGGCGACGGACCGGCGTGGGCTCTGCGGGCGCACTCACCGCGGCGGGCGCCGCAGTCTCCGCCGGAGCGGCCGCACCGCGGCGGCGACGGGCGGGTGGCGCCGGCTTCTCGACGCGCGCGCGCTTCTCGCGCTCCCACCGCGCGCGCACCCGTGCGACCTGTTCGTCCGTCAGCGGACTGAGATGGCTGCGAACCGGCACATCCATCGCGCGAAGGAGGCCCATGACCTCATCGCTGGATATACCGAACTCGCCCGCCATGTCGTGCACCCGAAGCTGACTCACACCCGCCTCCTCAGGAGCTCATCGAGAGCTCGCGTCCACCAACGCACGAATACCCTTCGCCAACTGGCGGTCCACGATTCCGACCGCCGCCGTGGCGCCCCGCCCGACTGCGTCACCGAGCTCACTCGCACTCGGCGCCTTCACCCATCGCACCCGGCGCGCATTCAACAGCGGCACCACCTTCTCGAGACTGTGGCGCGATGCATCGGGCGCCACGACCGCGAAGGCTAACCGGTTCCGCATTGCTGCGTCTCGCACTTGCTGCACACCGACAACCGCCCCGCGGCTCCGGACGCCGAGTCCGACAAGCCGCAGGAGTTTGCGTCCGGCCACGGGATCCATTGCTCGCTCATCCCGAGGCTGGACATCTGCGCTCTCCAACTATCCGGCCGCGCCGTCCGCCGGCGCATCGTGCTGTGCTCCGCCATCCGCCTCGGCCGCGCCGGCCTCCGCGCCGGCGGGTGCCGCCGCCCCATCGTCAGCGGCGCCGTCTTCCGTCAACTCATCGATGATCGCCATGATCCGGTCCGCCTCTTCAGGCGCGATCCCGGGAAGGCGAAGCAGATCTTCGCGTTCCAGATCGATGACATCATTCAACGTCCGGTACCCGGCCTCCTCGAGCACCGCCACCGTCGCGGTCTCGAGACCCTGGATCTCGGACAGCTTCACATCGGCCGCGTCATCCGGGGTCTCTTCCGGGAGCGGCGCGAACAACGGTGCCTCGCCGGCCCGTTCCAGCCACTCGCGGCTCGAATACAGGTCGATCTTCCACTCCGTCAGCTCCGACGCGAGCCTGACATTCTGCCCATTGCGTCCGATCGCCAGCGAGAGCTGGTCCTCGTCGACGACGGCCTGAATCGTTTTCGTCGCCGGGTCGCTGAATACGCGGGCCACTCGGGCTGGTGCCAGCGCGAGCTTGGCGAACCGCTCCGGGTCGGGCGACCAGGGGACGATGTCGATCCGCTCGCCCCCCAACTCGTTGACGACGGCCTGCACTCGTGAGCCCTTGAGCCCGACGCACGCGCCGACGGGATCGATCGAGTCGTCACGCGAGAACACGGCGATCTTGGTGCGGCTGCCGACCTCGCGTGCCGCGGCTCGGATCTCCACGATCCCCTGCTGCATCTCGGGCACCTCGAGGCGGAACAGCGCCCGCACGAACATCGGATCGCCGCGGCTCAGGATCAGACGCGGACCCTTGGGCGTCTCTTCGACGCGCTTGAGAACCGCGCGAATCGGCTCGCCCTGGTGGAAATGCTCGCGGTGGTTCTGCTCCCGGTACGGGATGATGGCTTCGGCCTCCCGGAACTTGTTGAGCATCACGACCAGTTTACCGCGCTCGATCTGCTGGACCTCGCCCGAGAGCAACTCACCGACCCGGCCGCTGAACTCGTCGCGGATCTTGGTGCGCTCCCCCTCGCGGACTCGCTGGATGATCCGCTGCTTCGCGGCCTGGACGGCCGTCCGCCCGAATTCCGCGAAGTCGACCGGAATCTCCATCGTGTCGCCGACCTGAAACTCGGGGTCCTCGTAGCGGGCCTCTTCGACGGTCACTTCGCGGCTCGCATCCTCGACGTGTTCGACGACCGTCTTGAGCACCCGGATGTCGATCGCGCCGCGGTCGTCATCGATCGTGACTTCCGCCTGTACGTTCGGACCGTGCTTCTTGGCCAACGCGGCCTTGATCCCGTCTTCGAGCAACCCGTGCAACTCGCCACGTCCGAGCTGCTTCGAATTCGATAGCTCACGGATCGCCGCCAGTATTTCAGCCGACCCAACCATCCCGACTCCCGTCGCCTGTGTGATCATTGACCGCCGGCCTCTGCGGCATTCCTGCCCCGCTCGCCGTACCCGGCGGTGCGCCCGGCGCGCCCCGTCTCGCGTCGCCAGGCGAGGATACCTGAAGCTCATATCGTCCCCCGCCAAGGAACGCCGTGGTGGCTGAGTCCGCGTCGAAGCGGGCTTCGATCGCCCGCGACGCACGTGCACAATCACTCACGCTCACCCGTTCCCCGTCGCGACGATCGATGCGAATCTCCACCACCGGCCGGGACCGAGTCCCGCCGCGGCGAAGGAGCACCAGGTCGTAACCAAGCGCGTCAAGTTCTTGTTTTACAACACTTTCCAGTTCTAGGCTCATGTTGTCCCGAGCCGGCCAGTCGCCCGCTTGGAGAATAAAAAAATGTGGGGAACCTCCCCCACATTCAGCCGAGGGCGCCGAACTCCCCCGGTACAGACAACCTAACCGGCCGCCGCCCAAGGTCAAGGCGATCCGACCCAACCCGCCGGAGCGGGAACCGCATTCGGGAATCGCTATGAGGCCGCTGGTTGCTCTTCGCGCCGCTCAGGGAGTCGCGACCAGCGCGGCCACTTGCCGCCCGCTGTCGCCGCATCGATGCGAGAAGAACATCGCGTTGTCGCAGCGCGTGCACCACGGGCTGATCGTCACCGACCGAACACCGCATTCGCGGACCTGCTCGGCGAGGATCGCGCGGAGATCCACCGAGGCGGGCGCGCTCACCCGCCGGCCGGTGAGTTGCTGATAAACGTCAGGCCCCACCCGATAGCACGCCCCGCAGATGCCCGGGCCCAGGTGGATCCGTAAGTCTGCCGGCCGAGCCCCGTGCTCGGCCATCTCCGCGAGTGCGCCAGGAACGATGCGCGCCGCCGTTCCCCGCCACCCCGCGTGCAGCAATCCTACGATCCCCGACGGGTGGGCCACGAACACCGGCACGCAGTCCGCGACGCTGATCCCCAACCCTGTTCCGCGCTGCGCCGAGCAATGGCCGTCGGCGGCGTCGACCCGAAGCCAGCCTTCCCAGCCAGGCTGGTGCCAGATCACTCGTGCACCGTGTACCTGCACTGATGTGGCGAATCGCGATCCCGGTCCTTCCACTCCGAGCCACGAGCGCAGGGCCTGCCACCGGGTCATCACCTCGCCGGTGGGGTCATCGCCCGCCAGGCTGAAGCTTCCTGCGGCCCGAGTCGTAATCACGGCACGGACACCGAGGTCCGCGAAGTCATCGATGGTGGCGTAAGGGGCGAGGTCGCCCATGCCCGCTGACCCGCCCGGCTGCGTCGCCGGTCCTCCGTGGGTCACGCCTTGCCGTCCGTGACACGCTCGATGCGGGCGCCCAGCAGATTCAGCCGCTCGTCGATGCGCTCGTAGCCCCGGTCGATCTGGCCCACGTTGTTGATGCGGCTGGTGCCGCGCGCGCAGAGCGCCGCCAGCAGGATAGCCATCCCGGCCCGTATGTCCGGCGATTCGACGGTCGCGCCTCGCAGCTCCGAGGGGCCGGCCACGAGCGCGCGGTGCGGGTCGCAGAGGACGATGCGCGCACCCATGCTCACCAGCTTGTCCACGAAGAACATCCGCGATTCGAACATCTTCTCGTGCATCAGGATCAGCCCCCGGCACTGTGTCGCGGTCACGATCGCGATGGACATGAGGTCCGCGGGGAACGCGGGCCAGGGTTGATCCTCGAGCTTGGGGACATGTCCGCCGAGGTCGGGTTGGATCTCGCGAGTCTGGCTGGCGCTCACGATCAGATCGTCCCCCTCGGTCTCGCAGACGACTCCCATCCGCTCGAATCCCATGCGCACCGCGCGCAGGTACTCGACGCCTGCGTTCGCGATGCGGAGCGCGGAGCCCGTCACCGCTGCGAGCCCGACGAACGAGCCGACCTCGATGTGGTCCGGCCCGATCCGATGGCGGGCGGCACCCAGGGTGCGCCCTCCACTGATGGTCATCGTGTTGGTGCCAATGCCCTCGATCTGGGCGCCAAGGGCGACCAGGAACTGCGCGAGATCCTGGACATGCGGCTCGCTCGCCGCGTTGCGGAGCACCGTCGTTCCGCTGGCTGCCGCCGCGACCATCAGCGCATTCTCCGTCGCCGTGACGCTCGGCTCATCGAGAAAGACATCGGCGCCTTTGAGCTTGGGCGCGCTGAGATGGTATCCGCCGTCGGCCGAGAGTGTCGCCCCGAGCTGCTCAAACGCGAGAAAATGCGTGTCCACCCGCCGGCGCCCGATCACGTCGCCGCCCGGTGGTGGAAGCCGGATCTCGCCGCATCGGGCGAGTAGCGGTCCCGCGAGCAGGATGGACGCCCGGATCCTGGCGCACAGCGCGGGGTCGAGGGACGCCGCGCGAACTTCACTGGCATGGATCTCGAGCGTGTTGCGGGCCGTCCACCGGATCTCGGTGCCCACCGACCGCACGAGATCGACGAGTGTCTCGGTGTCCGCGATCCGCGGCACGTTGTCCAGGGTGACGCGCTGGTCCGTCAACAGCGCGGCTGCGATGATCGGCAGCGCCGCATTCTTGTTGCCGGAGGGGTGGATGGTCCCGGACAACTGGCGGCCACCTTCAACGACGAATTGCACGGCGGGCATGGCGGACGGCGGAGAGAGGAGAGATACGGGCGACGTAAGAGACCAAAAGAGCACCGGCCCGGGTCAAGACGAGTCGCGGGCCCTGCCAGCAATCGTGTAGACTAACCCGGGCCGCCGGCCGGGGATGGCGTGCCCTGGTGGCCCTGGTCGTGCATGGGTATAAAATAGGGGTGACCGTGGCGACATGGCTTCGGGACTTGATCGAGATCGCGCACGGCGTGTTGATCCTCGCCGGGTGTGTCGTCGTCGTGTGTGCCATACCGCTCGTCATTGCCACCCGCCGGGCCTGGGCCGACACCCGGGCCGCGCTCGGTCGCACGGAGCGGGACCTCCTGCCCCTGTTGCGTGAACTGACTGGGCTGGCTCGTGACCTGACCACGGTGACCAAGACCGTCCGCAGCGACGTGGAGCTTGTGCATGGGACCGTCGCCGACGTCAACACTCGCGTGCAGAGCGTGGTCCGGATCGCGGAACGCCGGGTAGGCGAGCTCGACGCCCTGCTGGGCGTTGCTCAGGAGGAGGCCGAAGGCATCCTGCTGATGGCCACGGCCGCGGCACGAGGGGTGCGTGCTGGAGCGGAAGCACTCGGGAACATCGTAGGCGTCCACAAGAGCTACCGCGACGGCCCCTCTTCGGAGGAGGCGCGCTCCGGTCCGATGGCTCGGACGCCGTCCGGCAATGGGCCGCGGGCCGGTGAGCCGCGGGCCGCCCGCCGGGGTCGTGACGATACGGTGACTCATGATTCTGGAGACCTCGGCGATGCCGACGAACACTGGAGGGAAAGCGGACATGAGCGAGAAGCACCGCGGGTCGGGCCGCGCCGGCGCGGCCGGTGAGGGACGTGCTCGCGCACGCGTCGGGGGAAGCGGCGCGGGGATGCGCGATGCACAGATGGACCTCGTGACGGCAGCGCTCATTGGACTGGCGGTGGGCGTCAGCGCGACGCTGCTGCTCCGCCGGGGCCCTCGGGGCGTCCGGCCGATCGGCCCCGTGGTGCGCGCGGCGGCGCGTGCCGGCCAGCGGGGCGCGCGCTGGGTCCGGGACCGTGGGGAGGATGCGTGGGATCGCGTGCCGCACGACGAGATCGCGGACCAGGTGCAGGACTACGCGCGCTCCGCGCGCAAGGCGATCGACCGCGCCGTCCACGACGAGCTGCGGACGCTTCGGCGCGCCCTGCGTGCGCAAGCGCGGCGCGTGGCCCGCTGACGCGTGAGCCGCTGACACGGCGCGCGCCGACGCGGAGGCCGGCGGTCGCGACCTGGGTCGCGATCGCCGGCGTGGCCATGCTGGCCATTGCGCTCACCCCGTCGACGGCGTTCGCCTGGACGCCCGGTACGCACGTGTTCCTCGGCGAGGCGGTCATGCGGTCGCTGGACGCGTTGCCGGTCGGTGTCGCGGAATTGCTGCGGGCGTTTCCCTACGAGTTCCTGTATGGGTCGATCGCCGCCGACACGAGCATGGCCAAGAAGTACGCGCCCGTGGGACGGCACTGCCACTCGTGGCACATCGGCATGGAAATCTTCGACCAGGCACCCGACACGCCGCTCCGGGCATTCGCGTTCGGCTACCTGGCGCACCTCGCCGCCGACGCCGTCGCGCACAACTACTTCGTGCCGCGCCAACTGGCGATCACGTCGAGTACGACAGCGCTCGGACACAGCTACTGGGAGAGCCGGTTCGAGACGCATCTGGGAGAGCGGTACAGCCGCCGCGCGCGCGACCTGCTGCTCGGCGACCACACGAGTGCCGACGCGCATCTCGACCGCATCCTGAGCCCCACGATCTTCAGCACCCAGACCAACCGCCGCATCTTCCGCGGAATGGTATACGTGGCGGACAGCGAGTCGTGGCTCCGCATCTTCCATCTGGTCGCCGAGAACAGCCGCTGGGATCTCCCGGATGATGACGTCGCCGCGTACGTCGCGCGGTCCTACGACTACATCATCGATCTGCTGAAGCGTCTCGACGGGTCCGAGCCGTTCGCGCTCGATCCATCGGGTCTGGAGCCGCTTGGCCGCGCGAAACGCGTGCGCCGGGCGGCGCTTCGGAGGGGACGGCGCGGCGACATCGAACGCGATGCCGCGCGGCACTTCGGCATGCCCGTGACGTCGCTGGCCTACGCGGCCGCTCTCGCGACGCCCCTCTATCCTCCCGTGCGCGCCGCCAGGAGTTGATTGACCCGCTTCGGGTCCGCGCGTCCCTGGGACTTCTTCATGATGCGCCCCACGAGCGGGCCCTGCAGCTTGCGCTCGCCCGCCAGATACCGGGAGGCTTCCGCGGGATTCTCGGCCATCACTTCGTCGATCCACCTGTTCAAGGCGGCATCGTCCCCGACCTGCGTCACACCGAGACGCTGCGCCACGGCGGCGGCCGTTTCGCCACTTCGCGCCATCTCGGCAAACACGATCTTCGCAGCGGCGTGGCTGATCGTGCCGTCCCGCACGAGGCCAAGCAAGCCGGCCAGCGCCACCGCCGGAATTCCGAAATCGGCGATCTCGATGTGGGCCGCGTTCAGCGCGGCGAGGACCTCACCGAGCACCCAGTTGGCCGCCGACTTGGCGTCGCCGTGCACCGCAGTGACCGCCTCGAAGTAGTCGGCGAGTCTCGGTTTCTCGATGAGAGCCGCGATGTCGCCCGGACCCAGGCCGTATTGCGCCGCATACCGCCCTGCACGCGCTTGGGGTAGCTCCGCCAGCCCCGCGCGCACCGATGCGACCCAGGCGGCCGCCACGACCAGCGGCTGCAGGTCCGGCTCCGGGAAATACCGGTAGTCGTGGCTTTCCTCCTTCGACCGTGCGGGGCGCACGACCCCACGGGCGGCGTCCCAAAGCATTGTCTGCTGCTCAATGCGCCCGCCCGCCGCGAGCACTTCCGTCTGCCGCGCGAATTCGGCTGCCAGTGCGCGTTCGACGTTGGAGAAGGAGTTGAGATTCTTCACTTCGGTCTTGGTCCCCAGGGTCTCGGTGCCGCGAAGCCGTGCACTGACGTTGGCATCGACCCGGAGGCTTCCTTCCTCCATGTTCACGTCACTGACACCCGTGTACTCCATGATGCGCTTCAGCGCGCGCAGGTACTGGCCGGCGGCGGCCGCCGAGCGGATGTCCGGTTCGCTCACGATCTCGATCAGCGGAACCCCCGCGCGATTGAGGTCGATGGCGGTCGCCGCGGGGTAGCGGTCATGGATGGATTTGCCCGCATCTTCCTCGAGATGCACACGCGTGATCCGCACGGCGTGTTCGTCCGTCACGAGCGATCCACCCGTCGCCAGCGGCCGGTCGTACTGCGAGATCTGGTATCCCTTGGGCAGATCCGGATAGAAGTAGTGCTTGCGCGCAAAGACGGAGACCGGGTGCACGGTGCATCCGAGGGCGAGCGCCGCGCGTGTCGCCAGTTCGACGGCGTGGGCATTGAGGACCGGCAGCGCGCCCGGCAGCGCCAGGCACACGGGACACACGTTGGTGTTGGGCGGCGCACCGTACTCCGTCGAGCAGGAGCAGAATGCCTTGGTGACGGTCTTGAGCTGGACATGGACCTCCAGCCCGACCACCATCTCGTAGGCGCCTGCTCCAGCGGCCACAGTCGTCGTCGCGGTGGTCATGATGCCGGCCCGCTGCGCGCCGCCGCCCTCAACGCACCTTCCAGTGCGGCTGCCGCCGCGAACATCGACGATTCCCCGAAATGGGGCGCGATGATCTGGCCGCCGACCGGCAGTCCTCCAGAATTCCCGATGGGCACCGAGATGGCGGGCACGCCCGAGAGATTCGCCGTCGCGGTGAAGACGTCGTTGAGATACATCTCGTACGGATCGGAGATCGATCCCAGCTTGAACGCGGTAGTCGGTGCGGTCGGCGTGAACAGCAGATCGATGCCGTCGGCGAACACCCGGTGGAAATCAGCGGTGATCAACGCCTGGACGTCCTGCGCGCGCCTGTAATACGCGTCGTAGTAGCCGGCGGACAGCACGTACGTCCCCAGTAGAATCCGTCGCGTGACTTCCGCGCCGAACCCCCGAGACCGCGTGGCGTCGTACATCGCCGTGACCGTCTCGGCCTGCACGCGGGCGCCGTAGCGAACGCCCTCGAACCGCGCCAGGTTCGAGGACGCCTCCGCAGGCACGATAATGTAGTAGACCGGAATGGCGTACGCGGTGTGCGGCAGCGAGACGTCCCGGATCGTCGCCCCCAGCTTGGCCAGCATGTTCAACGCGATCTCGCACCGCTCGCGCACTCCGCCGTCGAGCCCATCCGGGAAATACTCACGCGGCCGGCCGACGACCACGCCGGCAAGTGGCGTGGCGCCCGTCGCGCCCCGGCGCACCGCTGCGCGGTAGTCGGGCACCTCCTGGCCTCCGGATGTCGCATCGCGCGGATCGCGCCCCGCGATCACACCCATCGCAAGTGCGGCGTCTTCGACAGACTGCGACAGAACACCTACCTGGTCGACCGACGAGGCGAACGCGACGAGTCCGTACCGGCTCACGCGGCCATAGGTCGGCTTCACGCCCACGACTCCGCAGAAGCTCGCCGGCTGGCGCACGGAGCCGCCCGTTTCCGAGCCGAGTGCGATGCGAACGATGCCGGCTGCGACGGCGGCCGCGGAACCGCCCGACGACCCTCCCGGCACGCGGCTGGGGTCTCGCGGGTTGCGGGTCGGGCCGTACGCACTGTGCTCGGTGGACGAGCCCATCGCGAACTCGTCCATGTTGGTCTTGCCGAGGACGACCGCGCCGGCCGCGCGAAGGCGCTCGACGACCGTCGCTTCGAATGGGCTCACGTATCCGGCGAGGATGCGCGAACCGCACGTAGTCGGGGTTTCGAGGGTAGCGATATTGTCCTTGACTGCGACCGGCACGCCTTCGAGTGGCTGCGGGTCGCCCGTTCGGGACGCTGCGGCGGATTCGGCGTCGGCCTCCGCGTCCGGGTTCATCGCGACGAAGATGTTGAGGCCCTCGCGTCCGGCGCCGACTGCGGCCGCGCGATCCAGCGCCGCCCGCACCAGGCTTGCCGTCACGCCGAGTCGTCCTCGGCGGGCCGGTCGTCGCCGGCGAGCACGCCGTGCCGTTCACCCCCGTGTGTCGCCAGCCGCGGAACGATCAGGAAGCCATCGCGGACCATCGGCGCGAACGCTGGCAGCGGGCGCAGGAGCGGAATCGGCGGCCCGCTGTCGGGCCGCAGGTGCATATCGCCATCGCGGGCGACCTCCGGGACGCTCGAGGTGTCGACACCCGCGAGGACGGCCATGTGATCCAGAATGCCGGACAGTTCGGCGGCGAGTGCGGGAAGCCGGCTGTCATCGACCCCGACGCGGGCGAGTGCCGCGATGTGACGCACGTCGTCGTGCGAAACACTCATGACATCACTCGAGTGCGGGTTGCAGGCCGGCCTGCGCGATCACCAGCGTCTTCCGGCCGATGGTGGCATCTTCGAAATCCACCTTGACCTTGGCGGCCGCCCCGGACCCGGACACTTCGGCGATCGTCCCCGATCCGAACGTCCGGTGCCGGACCCGCTCGCCGGGGTGATACGCCGGCACGTCCTGTGATGCCGACGCGACATCCGGCTCGTGCTCCCAGCGGCGGCCAAGCGTGACCGGAACACCGGGGCGTCGCGCGCTGGCGCGCGATCCGCCGAATCCGGTCTGCCACACCGTGTCGCCGCCGAACGCAATGCGGCCGGACGATCGCACGCGGATCGTCTCCCGCCGCTCGACGATCCCACTCGGAATATCGGCGAGAAAGCTGGATTCCTTGCCCGGAAGCAGCTCTCCGTTGCGGCGGCGCTGCTCGGCGTAGGACAGGAACAACCGGCGCTCGGCACGCGTGATACCGACGTAGAAGAGCCGCCGCTCCTCTTCGAGCATGGACGGATCATCGTAGGCGCGCGCCAGCGGGAACAGGCCGTCCTCGAGCCCCGCGATGAACACGACCGGGAACTCGAGCCCCTTGGCGTTGTGCAGCGACATCATCATGACCGCGTCGGCGGCTGGGTCGAGCTGATCAGTGCCGGCTACGAGCGACGTCCGCTGGAGGAAATGCTGGAGCGGCGTCAGCCCCACCTCTCCGCCGTCGTCGGCGACCGTCTCCGCCGCGCTGGTGATCAACTCGCGGATGTTGTCCAGGCGTTCGGCCGAGTCGGGGCCTTCGGCGCGCAGGTAGTCGCCGTAGCGGATCTCGCCGACGAGGGCACGGAGCAGCTCGTCCACGCTCGCGTCGGTGGCCTGAACCCGCAGCCGCTCGATGAGTTGCGCGAAGCCAGCGAGCGCCGCGCGGCCGGCCGGGCGCAGCTCCTCGAGCATCGACGGCTGAGCGGCGGCCGCGAGCAGTGAGACGCCGTGTGCGGCCGCCGCTGTCGTGAGAAGGGCCATGGCGGCGTCGCCCATACCCCGGCGCGGGACGGCGATCGCTCGCCGGAACGCCTCGTTGTCGGCGGGGTTCGCGATGAGTTTCAGATAACTCATCAGATCGCGAATCTCGCGACGGTCGTAGAATCGGATCGCCCCGACGAGCCGGTACGGAAGCCCCTGGCGCCGGAGCGCCTCTTCGAAGGCCCGGCTCTGGGCGTTGGTCCGATAGAGAATCGCGATGTCCCGGAGGGCGATATCGCCCTCGGCACGGCGCCGGGCCACGATCTCTTCGACGACCCACGCGGCCTCGTCGCGCTCATCGAGCGAGCGCACTGCGACCGCGCGCTCTCCCATCTCCTTGGTCGATCGCAGCGTCTTCCCCATCCGCTGCGTGTTGGCCGAGATGACCGCGTTGGCCAGCTCCAGGATGCGGCCTGTGGACCGATAATTCTCCTCCAGGCGCACGACCGCCGCGTGCGGAAAATCGCGCTCGAAATCCAGGATGTTGCGGATGTCGGCTCCGCGCCACTGATAGACGACCTGATCGTCGTCGCCGACGACGGTCACGTTGCCGTGGGCGCCGAGCAGTTTGACGAGCGTGTATTGCGCGCGGTTCGTGTCCTGGTACTCATCGACGAGGATGTAGCGGAAACGCTCCTGATACGCGGTACGCCGGCCGGCATGCTCGGTCAGCAACCGCACGGGCAGCGTGAGCAGTCCATCGAACGTCACGGCGTTGTGCGCGCGGAGCGCGCCTTCGAGGTCGGTATAGACGAGCGCGGCCGCCCGGCTCAGCGGATCGTGCGCCAGCCGCGCGTACTCGTCCGGCGCCACGAGCGAGTTCATTGCATCCGAGATCGCCCCGTGGATCGCCTTGGGTGTCCAATCCCGCGGCAGGATCCCCTTGGTTTCCATCACTCGCTTCACGATGCCGAGCGTGTCCTCTTCGTCGTAAATCGTGAAATTGGGCGATCGCCCCACGAGCGCGGCATTGGAGCGCAGTAGGCGCGCGCCGGTCGCGTGGAACGTGCCCATCCACATGCCGGCCGGTTGTTCGCCGAGCAGGTCAGCGAGCCGCTCGCGCATCTCGCCGGCCGCCTTGTTCGTGAACGTCACGGCGAGGATGTGGGCGGGGTCGATGCCGCGCTCCTGGATCATCCGCACGATGCGGAGCGTCAGCACCCGGGTCTTGCCAGAGCCCGCACCCGCCAGCACCAGCAGCGGACCATCGCCGTACTCGACCGCGGTGCGCTGCGCCGGATTGAGGGCTCCGAGGAGTGCGGACGCGCGATCGGGCGCGACGGAAGCCGGCATCAGGGCAAGATAATGTCGAACGTCGCTCCGCGGTCCGCCGGCACGAGCACCAGCCGCCCGCCGTGATTGTCCTCGACGATCCGTCGCGCGAGGGAAAGGCCGATGCCCCACCCTCTGGCCTTGGTCGAGAATCCGGGACGGAACACATCCTTGCGCAGCTCGCGTGCGACACCTGGACCGTCGTCCGCCACCCGGAGGCGGACGCCGCCTTCGGGCACGGGTTCGGCCGAGAGCGTGACATGCCCGCCGCGTCCGGCGAGCGCGTCGATCGCATTCTTGGTCAGGGCTTCCACGGCCCATTCGAGCAGCACCGCGTCGCCTTCCACCTGGAGGGGGCCGTCGGCCAGTTGGGTCGTGATCGTGACCGTGTGCGCGAGCGACGGGACGCGCGCGCGGAAATACGCGGCGACCCGTTCGACCAGCTCTCCGGCCTCGACCGGCTGCGCGCGTGACGGGCGGCCGATCCGCTCGAACCGGTGCGCGACGCGGTCGAGCCGGTCGAGGTCACTCTGCATGTGATCGAGCACTGCCGCCGCGGGGCCGCCCGGCGCGCGCTCGCGGAGCAGCTCGAGCCATCCACTGAGACTGGAGAGCGGAGTGCCGAGCTGGTGGGCCGATTCCCGAGCCATCCCGGCCCAGACCTTCTCGCGATCGACGTGCGCGCGTGTGCGGAGCGTGAAGACACCGAACGCGATGAGGAACGCGAGGAGAATGCCTTGCAGAACCGGGATGACTCGCAATCCGCGGACGAGCGGCGTGTTCCCGAAATGCACGATCCCGACGGCAGGCTCAATGACTGGCGGGTTTTGCGCGTCCAGCTCACGGACGTAGTCGCGCATTTCGGGACTGTCGAGGCGCGCGACGAACGGCAGATTCGCCGTATCGCGCGGCACGCCGTGCGGATCGGTGACGATCACCGGCACGCCGATCTCCCGGATGTGTTGCGCGAGATCGAGGAGAGCCGCCGTGCTCGCGCCCTCCGATGGGTCGCTGAGCGCGCGGAAGACCCGGGCCGACATCAGGCCGGATCGCGACGCCTCGCGGCGCAGCTCAGCGATGACTCGCTGGGTATAGATCGCGTACCAGCCCAGGAGAACGGAGAAGCCGACGACCAGCAGGATGGCCGGCGCACGGCGCGGCATGGACTGGCGCTCGCGCTAGCCGAGCCGGTCGGCGCCCATGGCCGGCCGCAAGGCGTCCGGCACGCGTACGCCGCCACCCGGTTCCTGATAGTGCTCGATCAGCGCCGCGATCAACCGCGGAAAGGCGATCGCCGATCCGTTCAGCGTGTGCGCGAATGCCGGCTTGGCCGCGCCACCTGGCCGGAAGCGGATATTCGCGCGCCGCGCCTGGAAATCGGTGCACGTGCTGCAGGACGACACCTCGAGCCATCGGCCGACGCCTGGCGCCCAGACCTCGAGGTCGTACGTCTTCGCGGCGGCGAACCCCGTGTCGCCCGCCGCGAGCAGGACGACACGGTACGGCAGTCCGAGGCGCTGGAGGACCGCCTCGGCGTGCCCAGTCATCAGTTCGAGTTGTGCCGGTGATTCGTCGGGCGCGCAATAGCGGACCAGCTCGACCTTGTCGAACTGGTGGAGGCGCAGGAGGCCGCGCGTGTCCTTGCCATGTGCGCCCGCCTCTCGGCGGAAGCACGGAGAATAGGTGACGAAGCCGCGCGGCAGCGCCGCCGCATCCAGGATCTCGTCCCGATAGAGATTCGTGACGGGTACTTCGGCGGTCGGGATGAGAAAGAGATCGTCGCCCGCGATGCCATACTGCTCTTCCTCGAACTTGGGAAATTGGGCGGTGCCGGTCATCGACGCGCGGTTCACGACGAACGGGATCCACACCTCCTCGTAACCATGCTCGCGCGTGTGAAGGTCGATCATGAGTGTCATGAGCGAACGCACGAGCCGGGCGCCGAGTCCGCGAAAGGCCACGAAGCCGGAGCCGGCGACCTTCGCGCCTCTGGCCAGGTCGAGGATGCCCAACCCGTCCGGTCCCGCGATGTCCCAGTGCGGTCGAAGACCGTCGGCTGGCCGCGGCGTGCCCCAGCTGCGGATGACGACATTGGCCGTCTCTCCACCCGCCGGGACATCGGGCAGCGTGATGTTGGGGAACTCGAGAGCCAGCGCCGTGAACGCCGCCTCGGTGGCCGCGCGTTCTTCCTCCAGCCGGTCCAGCTCCGCGCCAAGGACGCGTCCGCGCTCGATCAGGCCGGTGGCATCCAACTGCGCCTGCTTGTGCCGGCGCACTTCCTGTGTGAGCGCGTTGGCTTCGGCCCGCTTCTCCTCAGCCGCGTGAATGCACGTGCGCCGCTGGCGCTCGAGCGCCTCGGCGCGATCGACCTCCGGACCCGTCGTGTCGAGCATGCCCCGCCGGCGCAGCGCTTCCCGCAACTCGCCGGGCCGCTCTCGCAACAGACGAAGGTCGTGCACGGGTCGGGGCGCCGGACGGCGCTAAAAGGCGGGGATGCCGGGCAAGAAATCCCGAAAGCCGCAGTTTGGATCGACAGTCGCCCGAAAATGAATCGTCCGGTCCAGCGTGTTGACGCTGTCGACGACCAGTTTTCCGTACAGCGACGGATTCGGGTCGGCCTCGCAGGCCACGGGATTCGTCACTACGTACAGCGCCTGCCCGGGTGCAAGAACATAGGCAGAGTCGAAGACATAGCCGGTGCGGAGTCCATACGTCGCGGAATCGTACGGGATGTGGATCCGCTGGAGCCCGACGTGCCGGGTCGTGATGAAACCGTTGGACACGAGGGCCACGGGATACACCAGGGCACGTCTGGTGGCGGAATCCACGTCGAACGCCACGTCGAACGACAGGTTGTTGTCGATGGTGACCATGCTCTGGGAGAACAGATCGAATCCCGACGGCTCGGCGGCGGGAGACCCGTTCATTGCGAACGCGACCAGCGTGTCGACCGCGATATCGACGATCGGGTTGGGATTCGAATAGCCGCATCCCGCGCCGGCGATCGCCAAAGCGATCGCCGCCGCAAGGCCGGCGGCCCTGGAGCGCTGGCGGATGGAGTGGCCGGCGGGCGGCATGAACATGGAGGAGATGCGGGTACGTTACCCGTGTGCGCAGCGCCGTGCAAGCTGTTCTCACGGCTTGACTTCGCTATCGGCGCGCCCTAGCTTCGCACCCACTTGCCCGGGAGTGCCATGCCCACCATCCGCGACCTCGTGGCAGCCATTCGCCAGCGCGACGGCGTTGATGCCGCCGTGATCCTCGGCCGCGATGGGCTGCTGATCGACAGCCAGAACGTTGCCGACCTCGCGCCCGAAGAGGTCGCGGCCCATGTGCCCGCGATCATCAGCGCGGCCGACGAATTTGGTGCTGCGGCCCGGCGCGGGACGCTGACGACGGCGGTGCTGGAGCATCCGCACGGCCTGGCGATCGTTTCCGTATTGTCGGACGACGCCGTTCTGCTCGTGCTGGTGCAGGCCACCGCCAATATCGGCCAGCTCCTCTTCGAGCTGCGCCGCAATCGCGAGCACATCGCCTCGCTAGTGTAACGGACGCGCCCTCCGCCCGCGATGGAAGCGATCCACGCCCTGGTTGCGGACGACGAGCCGCACATCGGGCGAATCATCAAGATGAAGCTGGAACAGGGTCCGTTCCGGGTGACGCTCGCCTACGATGGTCGCGAGGCGCTGGAGGTATTGCGCCGCGAGCCGGATATCCGGCTCGTGCTGCTCGATCTGATGATGCCGCACCTCAGCGGGCTCGATGTCCTGGCGGAGATCCGGGGCAGCCCGCAGTGGATGTCACTGCCCTGCATCATCCTCACGGCGGCCGGCCAGGAGCAGCAGCACCGGCTGGCGTTGCGGCTCGGCGCGACCGAGTTCATGACCAAGCCGTTCAGTCCGAAGAAACTGTACGCGCGAGCGGCGGAGTTGGCCGGCATTTCGCATGACTCCGGGGGAATCGACGCCAGCTGACGTCGTGGCCCGCTGGGCCGTGATCCTCGCCGGCGGCGTGGGTTCGCGCTTCTGGCCGATCAGCACCCCGGAACGCCCCAAGCAACTCCTGCCGCTCGCGGGGGACCAGTCGCTGCTGCACGACACGTTGCGACGCCTGCAGCCGCTGGTTCCGGGCGATCGCACGCTCGTCCTGACCAACGAGGCCCTGGTGCCGGCCATCGCCGCGGCCAGCGCTCCATTCGGCGTCCCCGCCGCGAACCTGCTCGCGGAGCCCGTCCCCGCCGGAACGGCCGCCGCGCTGGCGTGGGCCGCGGTCCAGATCGAGCAGCGGGCAGGTCGCGACGCCGTGATGCTCTGCGTGCACGCCGACTGGGCCGTCGCCGACGAGGACAAGTTCCGTGCGGCACTGTCGCACGCCGCGGAGGTTGCGCGTGAACATCACAGCCTGGTTACCATCGGCATCGTCCCGAGCCGTCCGGACCCCGGCTACGGCTACATCCGCCGCGGGCCGGCGGTGGCGGGCGGAGTGTACGCCGCGGACCGGTTCGTCGAGAAGCCGAACCGGGCACGCGCCGCGGAGATGGTAGCCGACGGCTGCCTGTGGAACTCCGGTATCTTCGTGTGGCAGGCTGGCGATTTTCTGGATGAGCTGGAGCGCCACACGCCCGAGGTCGCGCCCGCGCTCCGCACCGCGCGCCACGGCACCCGCAATCGCGAGATCGGCGCGCGGACGTTCTTTGCCGCGGTGCAGCCGGTGTCCATCGATGTCGGACTCCTCGAGCGCAGCTCGCGGGTGCTCGTCATCCCGGGGGATTTCGGCTGGGATGACGTCGGCACGTGGGCTGCGCTGGCGCGCACCCGCGCGCTGGATGCGGCAGGCAACGCCGTGTACGGCCCCGTCTACACGAAGGACGCCCGGGGCAACGTCGTCCACGCGGAGCGTGGCGCCGTCGTGCTCTACGGCGTATCGGATCTCGTGGTGGTTACGCGGGAGGGGCTCACGGTCGTCACCACGATCGAACGATCGGCCGATCTCAAAGCCCTCGTCGAATCCCTGCCCGGCTGGCTCGCCGGCCGGCCAGCGTAACTCCGCGACTCACCCTCCGAGCCCGATGCCTCTCTATCTCTACGACGACGCACGTGCACGCAGCTTCGAACCGTTTGCGCTGACGCGTCCGGTCTCCGAGCTGTGCGCGGGCGCGCTGATCACGAGGGAGCGCTGGGCGCACCTGTGCGGCGAGGCCGTGACCGGATCGGTCGTGGCCGACCATCTCCGCGACTTCAGCGAGTTCGACGCGCCACCAGCGGTGACAGGCGTCATCCCCGCGGGGGCCCTCCTCGCCAACTCGCGATGCATCCCGGCACTCGGTCCGGCACCGAGCGGTGATGTCTGGGTATGTGACGGCCGGGTTGCCGCTTTGCGGCTGGCCACCGCTCTCGATCCCGCATCGTGCGCGGGCGGGCATACGGCGCTCGACACGCTGGCTCCGGGCAACGGCAGCCGGGCGACCCTGCCCGGCCGCTGGGTGGATGACATCTGGGGCTATATCCGCGATCTGCCGGCCCAGCTCACTGCGGATGTGGCCGCGCTGGCTGCGGCCGCGGGCATTGGCCGCGAGGGACTCGGTACGGCAACCGTGATCGGACCACGGGACCGCCTCTATGTCGAACGCGACGCCGTCATCGAGCCGTACACGGTGTTCGATGTGACTGCCGGGCCCATCCTCGTGCGGCGTGCCGCGCGCGTGCTGGCCTTCACTCGCGTGGTCGGCCCGTGCGCGATCGGCGAAGGGTCCGTGGTCGCCGGCGACCGCATCGCGGCGTCATCGATCGGCGAGCGCTGCAAAGTGCACGGTGAACTCATCATGTCCATCATCATGGGGTGCTCCAACAAATCGCACGATGGATTCGTCGGGCATTCGTACCTTGGCCGCTGGGTCAACCTCGGCGCGGGCACGATCACGAGCAACCTGAAAAACACCTACGGCGCCGTACAACTGTGGACGCCCGAGGGCACGCGCAACACGGGCGAGACGTTCCTCGGATCCTTCCTCGGCGACTACGCCCGGACCGGCATCGGCACGCGCCTCACGACCGGCACGGTGATGGGGGCGGGCGCCAATATCTTCCCGCCGGGTCTCGCACCCAAGGTGATTCCGGCGTTCGCGTGGGGAGCCGAAGAGCCCTTTGCGACCTTTGCACTGCCCAAGTTCCTGGAAGTGGCGGAGCGCCAGATGGCGCGGCGCACCGTGGCGCTCACCGATGCGGGCCGCCGCTACCTGACCGCCGTGCATCGCCGGGCCACCACCTCCGCCGGGAGCCAAATGAAGAAGCCGGCCCGCTGATTCGCGGACCGGCTTCTTCACGACGTTCCTTGCCGGTTCCTAGTACATCCCGCCCATGCCGCCACCCGGCGGCCCACCGGCCGCCGCGGGCTTGTCTTCCTTCTTCTCGGCGATCAGGGCTTCGGTTGTCAGAAGCAATCCGGCGATCGACGCGGCATTCTGCAGCGCCGTCCGGGTCACCTTGGTCGGATCGATGACGCCGGCCTGTACGAGGTTCTCGTACGTGTCGGTCAGCGCATTGTAACCGAACGCGCTGTCCTTCGAGGCACGGACTTTCTCGATCACGATCGAGCCTTCACCGCCCGCGTTCTGAACGATCATGCGGATCGGCTCCTCGATCGCCTTGCGAATGATGTCAACGCCGATCTGCTCGTCCACATCACCTGTCTTGAACGTCTTGAGGGCGCCCTGGCACCGCACGAAGGCCACACCGCCGCCGGGGACGATCCCCTCTTCCACGGCTGCGCGGGTCGCATGCAGCGCGTCTTCGACACGCGCCTTCTTCTCCTTCATCTCGGATTCGGTCGCGGCCCCGACATTGATCACTGCCACGCCGCCGGCAAGCTTCGCCAGCCGCTCCTGGAGCTTCTCCTTGTCGTAGTCGGACGTGGACTTCTCGACCGCGGAACGGATCTCCTTGATCCGGCCCTGGATCTTGTCCGAGTCCCCGGCGCCGTCGATGATCGTCGTGTTGTCCTTGTCGACCACGATCCGCTTCGCGCGGCCGAGATCGGTGACCACCGCGTTCTCGAGCTTGAAGCCGACTTCCTCCGAGATCACCTGGCCGTTCGTCAGCACCGCGACGTCCTGCAGCATCGCCTTACGGCGATCGCCGAAGCCCGGGGCCTTGACCGCGCACACGCGCAGCGTGCCGCGCAGCTTGTTGACCACCAGCGTCGCGAGCGCCTCACCCTCGATGTCCTCGGCGATGATCAGCAGCGGCTTGCCCAGCTGCGCGACCTTCTCGAGAATCGGGAGGAGGTCCTTCATCGACGAGATCTTCTTGTCGTGGATCAGGATGTATCCGTCCTCGATCACGGCTTCCATCTTCTCCGGATCGGTGACGAAGTACGGCGAGAGATAGCCGCGGTCGAACTGCATGCCCTCGACCGTCTCCAGCGTCGTCTCGAGGCCCTTGGCCTCTTCGACGGTGATGACGCCGTCTTTCCCGACCTTCTCCATCGCTTCCGCGATCAGGTTGCCGATCTCGGCGTCGTTGTTGGCCGAGATGCTGCCGACCTGCGCGATCTCCTTCTTGCCGGCGGTCGGCACGCTGATCTTCTTCAGCTCTTCGATGACGACGGTGACGGCCTTGTCGATGCCGCGCTTGAGCGCCATCGGGTTGACGCCAGCCGTGACGTTCTTGAGCCCTTCACGGAAGATCGCCTGCGCCAGCACCGTCGCCGTCGTGGTGCCGTCGCCCGCGAGGTCCGACGTCTTGGTGGCGACTTCCTTCACCATCTGCGCACCCATGTTCTCGAGCGGATCCGACAGCTCGATCTCCTTCGCTACCGTGACGCCGTCCTTGGTCACGGTCGGAGCGCCGAATTTCTTGTCGATGACGACGTTCCGTCCCTTGGGGCCGAGCGTCACCTTGACCGCCTCGGCGAGTTGGTCGATGCCGCGCTTGAGCGCCGCCCGAGCCTCGGTATTGAAATACAGTTCCTTGCTAGCCATCGGTCAGTTTCCTGTTGGTCGTATTGGTGGAATTACACGAGCGGGACGAGATCGCCGGCCCGCGCTGCGCTGATCGCGCTTATCCGATCACCGCGAGCACGTCCGACTCACGGAGAATGAGCACCTGGTCCCCGTCCAGCGTGACTTCGGTGCCGCTGTATTTCCCGTACAGCACCTTGTCGCCCACCTTCACGTCGGGCGGAATCCGCTTGCCATCCTCGTACCGGCCAGGACCCACGGCGAGGATCTCACCCTGCTGCGGCTTCTCTTTCGCAGTGTCCGGGATGTACAACCCGCCGCGCATCTGCTCCGCCTCTTCCAACGGCTTCACGACAACTCGATCGGCCAGCGGGCTCACTTTTGCACCCGCCGCACTCTTGGTGGCCATAACGACGTCTCTCCGGCAGTAGGTCAGTAAATCAGGGTCAATGTGCCTGTTAGCACTCTAGGCATGTGAGTGCTAACGAGCCAGCAAGCTACCCAGGCGCGGGGCGGGAATCAAGGGCGCCCCCCCCCACGCGGGTGCCCGTACGCGCGGGCGCGGCATCACCGGGCGGGACCCGGCTCAGAGCCAGGCCGCCGACGGTTCGCGGGCCCCGCCCCAGCTCACGCCTCCTAGGAGCGGTCGGCGTTATTGATGAGGTCGTACGCCATTCGGAGGCCGTCCAGCGTCAGATGAGGCGCCACGACTTCGATCGTCTCGGCGAACGGGCGGATCGTCTCGGCCAGACCCCCGGTGGCGACCACCAGCGGTGTCCCGGGACGAGGCCAGGCCTTGAGGATCCGCCGGACGATCCCGTCGACCGCATCCGCTGCCCCGTACACCACACCAGCACGGATACACTCCTCGGTCCGCGTGCCGATCACCTGGGCGGGCGCTCGCAGCTCCGTCGCCGGCAGCTTCGATGTCCTGCGAAAGAGGGTCTCCGCCGAGGTCCGCACCCCCGGTGCGATGACCCCGCCCAGAAATACGCCGTCCGCCGTGATGCAGTCGAACGTCGTCGCGGTGCCGAGGTCCACCACCACCGTGTCGCGCCTGTACAGACGGCTCGCCGCCAATGTGTTGATGATCCGGTCCGCACCAACCGTCAACGGTTCTTCGACCTCGAGGCGAATCGGGAGCGGGGCGGCCGCGTCGACGATGATCGGCGGACGGCCGAAACACTGGGCGCACGCCTCGCTCAACGGGCCCGTCACGGCCGGCACGACCGATCCGAGCGCGGTCCCCTGCACCGCCGCCGGCGCTACGCCGCGCACCGCGAGCAACTGCAGGATCATCAACATCAATTCGTCAGGCGTGCGCTCCGGAATCGTGGTGAGGCGCCAGTGGGATTCGAGGGCGTCCGCCGCATACAACCCAACTGTCGTTTCCGTATTGCCGACATCGAATACGAGTATCATGGGCCTTCCAGTTCGCCGGCCAGTACGAGTGAGCCGGACCGATAGCTGCGGGCAACGCCCTGGTCGAGAATCACGATTTCACCGGTCGCCGCCACGCCTTCGACGCGGCCGGCCCCGGGCGCCGTGCACGCCCGCCCCCGGGCGATGTCGCGCCGCGCGAATTCCTCCAGCTCGTCGGCCGCCAGCAGACCGCGCATGGCCGCTGCGGCGCGCAGCCCGGGGATGACGGCGGCAAGGATGTCGGTGCGGTTTACACCCGGCTGCAGGCCGGCCGCATCCACGCGGAGCGACGCGGGAACGCGCACGTTGATGCCGATTCCGATCGCGACCCACGTGGGGGCGCCATCCTGCCACCGGGCTTCGATCAGCACGCCCGCCAGTTTGCGCCCACAGAGATAAAGATCATTGGGCCATTTGAGCCCGATGACCCCACCCGCATAGCGATCGAGCGCGAGCGCGGCTCGAAGCCCGGCGCGGAGAGCCAGTACCTCGACCGCGCGAGCGTCCTGCGGCCGCTCAATAAGGGTGAGCCAGATCCCGGCACCCGCCTCCGATTGCCACGATCGGCCGGCCCGGCCCCGTCCGGCCGTCTGATGATCCGCCAGCACGACTGTGCCGGCGCGCGCACCCTCGGCCGCAAGCGCGTGCGCGACGTCCATGGTCGAGGGAAGACTGCGATACAGGGCGACCAGAGGGACGCCCAGCCTGCGCCGGATCTCTTCCGCACTCGCCCCGTCGTAGCGCCATTCCGCACCCGGCGCCCCAGTGCTGACAGGCGCCGGCGCCTCATCCGCGGCACGCCGTTCGGCTGTTGGTGCCTGCCGGCGGGCGTCAGCCATGCGATGCCCGGTGGACGATCACGGCCAGCACGGCCACGCCGGCCACCACGCGATAGATCGCAAATGCGCCGTAGCTGTGGCTCTTGACGTAGCGCAACACGATCGCGATGGCGACCCAGCCACTGACGGCCGCGGTCACCACGCCGATCACGAGTGGCAGCGTGATCCCCTCCCGCACGACGTGTGGGAGCTTGAGCAGTGCGGCGGCCGCGATGATGGGCATGCTCATCAGAAAGCTGAACACAGCGGCGCTGTCCCGATTGAGCCGGAGTGCGCGCCCCGCGGTAATCGTGGCGCCCGACCGCGACACACCCGGGACGAGCGCGAATGCCTGCGCGATCCCGATCGCGATCGCGTCGCGCCACGTCAGCATGGGGATCGTTCGGCCAGTCGCCGCCCACCGGTCTACGGCCCACAGAATGATCCCCATGGCGATCAGCGCGCCCGCCACGAGTGCCGGGGCACGGAACGCCTCGTCGGCCTTGCTCTCGAGTGCCAGGCCGGCCAGGCCGCCGGGAATTGTCGCCACAACGAGCAGTCCGAGCTCCCACTGGTCGGGCGTCAGCAACCGGCCCCCCTGGCTCGCGACCGCCATCGCCGCCCGGCCGAGCCGGGTCCATTCGGCACGGAAATACCACAGTACCGCCACCAGGGTGCCGAGGTGCAGCGCCACGTCGAATGAGAGGCCCGGGTCCTTCCAGCCGAGGAGCCACGGCGCGAGCGTGAGATGCGCTGAACTGCTGATCGGCAGGAACTCGGCAAGCCCCTGCAACAGCCCGAGAACGAACGCCTGGAATGGAGTCATGGCCCAACAAAGTAGCCACTGACCCGGAGCGCAGTCGACCGCCGGCCGCGCGCGGCGTCAGGCGCTGCGGTACAGCGCCTCGTACTGCCCCACGATCTCGTCCTCTGAGAACCGCTCCCGCGCGTCCCGCGCCGCCAGTTCGCTCATCGCTGCCCACCGGTCCCGGTCGCCCAGAATGCCTATGGCTGCTTGCGCCATCGCGTCGGCATCGCCGGCTGGACACAGCATGCCGGTCTCGCCATCACGCACCACCTCGGGCAGCCCGCCCACACGAGACGCTACCACAGGCACGCCCGTCGCCAAGGCCTCCAGCGCGCTCAGCCCGAACGATTCAGTCTGGCTCGGCAAGAGGAACAGGTCGGCGGCGGCCAGCAGTGGCGCGACGGATTCGAGCTTTCCGAGAAACGACACGTCGGCCTCCACCCCCAACTGGTGCGCCTCATCCTCGGCATGCACGCGGTCCGGTCCGTCGCCGACCAGGACAAGCACGCTCGGGATCCTCTCGCGCACCTTGGCGAAAATGCGGATGACGTCCCGGACACGCTTGACGGGGCGGAAGTTGGAAATGTGGATCAGCACCGCCCGCGCACCGGCGGCACTTCCCAGAACAGGCGGGTATCGCGTCCGGTCGAACACGCGCGGGTTGATGAAGTTCGGAATCACCTGGACGTCGCACGCCGAGCACCCGAACGCGGTGTGCGTCTCCCGGCGCAGGTATTCGGAGACCGCCGTCAGGCGGTCGGACTTCTCGATCGAGAACTTGGTGATCGCATGGAACGACGGATCCTGCCCCACGATCGTGATATCAGTCCCATGCAGGGTCGTGATCAGCCGCACGTCGGAGCCCGTCTCGCGCAGCATCTCGCGCGCGATCCACGCGCTCGTCGCGTGCGGAATCGCATAGTGCAGATGCAACAGGTCCAGATGGTGGCGCAGCACGACCTCGTGCATGCGGACCGCGAGCGCGAGATCGTACGGCGGATATTCGAACAGCGGATACCGGCCCACATCCACCTCATGGAAGTAGATGCCCGGCTGGAAGGCGGGGAGCCGGAACGGATACTGGTAGGTGATGAAGTGCACCTCGTGCCCGCGAGTGGCGAGCGACACGCCCAGCTCCGTGGCAACGGCACCCGAGCCGCCGTACGTGGGGTAACACGTAATTCCGATCTTCACGCTGGTACACGCTCCCTGGATCGCGTCGTGCGCGGCTTGTAATCGCCGCTGTGGTCCCGCAGCCACGCCGCCGCGGCCCGCACCCCGCTCGAGCCATCCGGATCAAGCCGCGTCGTCCGGTGCGCCGGAAGCTGGTGGCGGAACCAGGTGCGCTGGCGCTTGGCATACTGCCGTGTCGCAATCACCACCCGCGCCAGCGCGGCATCACGTGAGAGCGCGCCGGCGACATACTCCCGGATCGCCGCGTACCCGCTCGCCTGCCACGCCGGGGCATCATGCGGCACATGCATCGCCAGCGACGCGACCTCCTCGGCCCATCCGCTGTCCAGCATGCGCGCGGCGCGTTCCGCGATCCGCTCCCGGAGCACCGGGCCCGGGTCGGTCACGATGTAATGCGCAGAGTATCGCTCCGTTCCCGCGCGCGCCTCGGCCGATACTGGATGCACGAGGGCCCGAATGTAGAATCCGGCGCCGCCCACGACCACCGGTATCCGGCCATCGCGGTGCGCACCCGCAATCGCTTCCTCTGCCTCCGCCGCCCACGCGTACGCCGTAAACCGGGTCTCCGGCTCGGCGAGGTCGAGGCACCGATGGGGCGCGCGCTGGCGCTCGGCCGTCGTCGGCTTCGCGGTACCGATGTCGAATCCACGATAAATCTGGCGCGAGTCGGCATTGACCACGACCAGATCCACCTCACCGGCCAGCGTTACGGCCAGGGCGGTCTTGCCCGCGGCGGTCGGCCCGCAGATCACGAGCAGCTCCGGCCGGGTCTTGACTCCGGAACGCTCGGCCGCGGACATGCCGGCTACTCCGTCGTTCATACCGGGCGTCCGCTACCGGCGCCCGAACCGGCGTTCGAGCTCCTCCCACGGGAGCCGCACGACGGTCGACCGGCCGTGCACATCGTGGGCGGGCAGCGTGGTCCGCGCCAGCGCAACGAAGAGCGACCGCATCTCGCCGGGTGACAGCTCCTCCCCGGCCTTGATCGCCGCCTTGCACGCAATCGTCGCAGCGAGCCGCTCGTGCCGGGCCGCGGTTCCGGGCTGGCGATCACCCGTCAGCGCGTCGAGCGTCTCGCGCAGGCATCGCTCGGCATCGAATCGCGGATGCGGTGAGGGAACCGAGTGCACGACCACGGTATGTCCACCAAATCCCTCGGCCTCGAAGCCCAAGCGGCTGAACAATGCGCGGTGGGTGTCGAACGCATCCGCCGCCGCAGCGCTCAGGTGCAAGGTCAACGGAAAGAGCAGGTGCTGCGACGCCATACTGCCGCCCTCGAGGGCGCCCATGAATCGCTCGTACAGCACGCGCTCATGCGCCGAGTGCTGGTCGATCAGCACCACGCCCTCGGCGTGCTCGAACATCAGGTACGTCCGGCGAAGCTGCACGAGTGGTGGCACGGCGATCTCGGTGGCCGCCTCTCCCCGCGACGCGTCCGCCGCGCCGGCACCTGCGGCATCGGCTGCCTCGAAAAGCGGATCGCCGCGGCTGGCAAGCGCGCGCAGGATCTCGGCGCCGACTCCGTTGGGCGCACCGCGCGGGTCGTAGTCTCCGTTGGACCCGTTGCCGCCGTCGGGAGGAACGCCGTTCCACGGACCCGCCTCGTAGGCCGGGGCGCCGAGGCCTGCCCCCGCCCCGCCGCCGTTCCAGACGCGGGGGCCGACCGCGGCGGCGCTCGAGAGCACGCCGAGTGCCCGGCGCACCGCGCCTTCAACGGCACGCTCGGTGGGCCACCGCTCGCGGAATCGTACCTCCGCCTTCGCCGGATGAACGTTCACATCGACCGCATCGGCCGGGATGGTGAGCTCGAGCATCAGGGATGGGCGAAGTCCCGCCGGAATCGTGGACCGGTAGGCCGCTTCTGCCGCGCGCACCAGCCCGGCATCGCGGATGGTACGTCCGTTGACCGCGATGTGAATGCGCCGCGCCCGCGTCCCCACATCGCTTGGGCGTTCCACAAGCCCCGTCACCGTCGTGGCGTTGTGCGTGTCGTGCACGGCCAGGAGGCTCTCGGCGTACTCCGCTCCCCACACGGCGCCGATGCGAGCGCGTAGCGTCGGTGCCGGGGGCAATGTCATCACCCGGCGGCCATCGTGAGACAGCGTCATGTGCACGGACGGCCGGGCCAGCGCGATCGCGGTCACCGCGTCCGCCACTGCGCGCCATTCGGTGCGCGCGCTGCGCATGAACTTGAGCCGCGCGGGCACGTTCTGAAACAGGCGAGTCACGTCGACGGTGGTTCCGCGCTGGCGCGGTGCCTCTTCTGTTCGCTCGATCGTGCCGCCGACGACTCGAACCGCGGTGCCGGGGCCTCGCTCCGCCGCCGTGTGCAGTGTGAGATGAGAGACCGACGCGATGGCAGGGAGCGCTTCGCCCCGGAACCCGAAGCTCTGGACGCCGACCAGGTCCTCGGCGCGGCGGATCTTGGATGTCGCGTGCCGCTGCAGGGCGAGAAGCGCATCGGCCCGATCCATGCCGCTGCCATCGTCGCTCACCCGCACGCCGGCGCGGCCCCCCTCGAAGATCTCGACATCGACGGCCGACGCTCCGGCATCAAGGGCATTTTCGATCAGCTCCTTGACGGCTGAGGCGGGCCGCTCGACGACCTCACCAGCCGCGATCTGGTCGGCGACGTCTGCGGGGAGGACGGCGACGGTCGGCACGGACGTAAGGTAGCCGCGGTCGGACAGCCATGCGACGCGCCCTGCGCTAGCAGGGCGATTCAGTAGGCGACCGGCCCGCGCTGCGCGATCGACGTGAGTTGCGCCGTCGCGATCCAGCCGTCCCGGTCGCCGTCGAGCTGGACCTCCGACCATACGCCATGAGTGGCCAGCACCAGCGCCACGTCTCCAGCATCGAGACGGGAAACGCGCTCCGCATCGAGCGCGGGAGCGGCGTGCAGTGCGGCTCCAGGACGAACCACCGCGAGATGTGCGGCGGCTGCCTCCTCGTTGGCGCGCACACTTCCCCATGCCGCGACGATCGCGATCGCGGCGGCGATCGCGGCACCGGCCGACCAGGGAGGCCGGCCGCGGGCGATCCGCAAGGCGGCGACTCCACATGCAGCCAGCCAAAACAGGAGCGAGATGCAGGCAGCCCACGGAGCCGGCACCCGCGGCAGACGCGCGATTGGGCCGTCCTGTGGTGCACGCACCAGGGCGAGAAGGTCTCTGACATCGCGGGCCTGCGGTTCGAGGCGGCCTCCGCGCTGCCATCCCACGACGGCATCGGCGGTATCGCCCGCTGCCCACGCTGCCGTTCCGGCGTTCACCCATCCGTCCGGTGCGCCAGGGACGAGTTGCGTGACCGCCGCAAACTGTGCGGCCGCCGAGGCGTAGTCACCCGAAGCGTACGATGCCACTCCCGCGGCGAACTCCCTTCTGGCGGTCGCCGAGGCATCGCGCTGGATCACGTTTCCCCACGCGGCGGTCGCCGTGGTGGCCGCGACAAGCAGGACGATCGCAGTCGTGCGGCCCGGTGGTGCCGTGCGCGCGCGATCTCCGGTGCGGCGGCTGCGACCGTGAGCCGCCGGCGGACGGGCCTCTGAAACGACGGCGTCGTACACGCCGATCGCGCGGGCCGCACTCTCGCCACCGGCGCGGCTCGTGACCGCACCGCCAAACGACGCGCGATCGAGCGCCGCCAGCAGGCTCTCCGCGCGTTCGGCCGTGCGCGGTGTGACGCCCTCTCGGCGTAACGTGTGAGCGAGCGCCCCCGGGTGCGTGAGCACGTTCGGCCCCAGGGTGAATCGTGCGCTCAGGGCCTGCACGAACACACCGCGGATCGTGCGGGCGTCGGCCGGCGGTTGGTCGTGGGCGAGCCGCCGCAAGGTCTCCGCTGGCGGGACGGAGCGCGCCGGGCGGCGCCGGGGCCGGCGTCTCGCGGACAACAGGAGCGCGGGGAGCGGCCCGGCCAGGCCGATCGCCAGAAAGATCGGCGACTGATAGAGGGGCCCTCGGGGTACGCCGCGGTAGATGCGGCGGATGGCGAGAGGCGGCGTGGCATCGAGCCTCGCCGTGTCGGCGGCGGCCAACTGCCCGGGCGCAACGCGAACGGAGTCGGGGCGAGTCAGCGCGATCTCGTACCGTTCCGTATATGGATTGAAGTAGGGGTAGCGGATCGCGGGCACGGCGAGACGTCCGCTGTCGCGCGGCGTCACGAGCCAGTCGAACTCCTTCGTGCCACGCACTTCATCCGTGGTCGTGTCGAGACGCACCCGCTCCTGCGCGGGGACGGCCGAGGCCCAGGACACCCCGATGACAGGACGCGGAAAGAGGTTCACATCACCGCGCCCGGCCACGCTGACCGTGAACCGCATGGGGTCGCCGACGCGCGCGGCGGTCGAATCGAGGTGCTCGGCGAGATGCAGGTCGCCCACGGCGCCGAGGTAGTCGGCGGGACGGCCTTCGGCTGGCGGCGCTCGGACCACGACCGCCAGACTCTCGGCCAGCAGCGAATGATTCTCCTCCCTGCTGAAAAAACTCAGTGACAGCGGAAGCGAATACGCCAGGAGCGCGCTCGGCACCTCGTATCGTCCGGGAGCCAGCGGGAACAACGCCCGCTCGAAGACATGGACCTCGAACACGTGATGTCCCACGCGTCGGGTCGCGGGATCCTGTGCTGCCGGCGTCAGCTCGTAGGCGAGCATCCCCTGCGGATCGGGTGGAACGAACTCCGGGTTGCGGCGGAGGCGGACGCGAAGCTGATCGTCGATGAAGACGCCGACCTGGTACGTCGCCTGCTGCCCGACGTAGACCGTGTCGGGGACGACCATCGCGTGAAAGTTCACCCCCTTGGCCGTATCGAGGGGCGCCCGCGCGACAATCGCGAGCTGCAGCGCGAGCCCCATCGCCCCGGCTACCAATCCTTGTCCCCTGGCGGCATATCGGGGGGGTTCTGGCGGAGCGCCTTGCCCTCGACGTCGCGTTCTTCACGCGCCGCACTGTTCAGCAGCTCTTCGGCCTGGCGCCGGCCGAGGGCGCCGGCACCTCCGCCGTTTGGACGCGGCGGCGGGGGCGTGTTCGACGGCGCATCGTTCGAGCCCCCGCCTCCGCCACCTCCCCCGCCTCCCTTCCGTTGCCGGAGGGCCAGCTCGTAGTTCCAGCGTGCATCCGCATCGGCCGGCCGGTCAAGGAGGATCCGCTTGTAGGCATCGAGGGCCGCGTCGAGCTCCGACGACCCGCTGTCCGCCGGCGCTGCCAAGCCGCGCCGCAAATGCGCGAGTCCCAGGTTGAACCATGAGCGATATCGCACGTCCGGGTCGCGAGCGTCCGTCACCCGAGTGAGAGCCGCGATCGCCGCATCCGCGGAATCGGATGCCAGGAGCGCCGTGCCGTAGTTGTAGAGCGTACGCAGCGAGCGGTCGCCCGCGCTGATGGCGCGCCGCATGCTAGCCACCTGGCTGGCGGCCTGGCCGGCCGGCATCTGCGATTGCGTCGCCGTCACGGCGTACGGCGGCGTCCATCGTCCCCGTGGCGCGGGATTCGGGGCCAGCCCCGGCATGATGACGACGATGGCGACGATCGCGCTGGCTCGCGCCGCGAGCAAGGCTGGGGCCGCACCGGCCGCCGAGTACGCGATGCCGCGGCGCGGAGCGCGGCGCGAATCCGCAAGAAGGGTGTCGATCGCCAGGAGGAGGAGCGCCACGGCCAGAAAGATCTGAAAGCGCGGCGACCGATCCTCACCCTCCTCGACGGCGCGCTGCGTGACGCGTAGTGTGCTCAGGGCCCGGCGGATGTTCGCCGCCTTGTCCGTGGTTGTCGCTGGGATGAACGTGCCGTGTCCCGCCTCCGCGGCGGCCGCCAGCAGGTCGGGCATATAGTGAGTGACGACGACCTCGCCCGATGCGTCGCGCTTCAGCGTCGTTGCACCGCCAGACTGCAGCGGGATCGTCGATCCGTGCTCCGTCCCGTAGCCCACCGTAACGAGGCTGATGCCCTCTTCCGCTGCGTGCGCCGCCGCCGCGCGAACGTCCATCTCATCGTCGAAGCCCTCGCCGTCGCTCAGGATGATCAGGGCGCGATCCGCGGCGGTCGGCGTTGCGAGCAGCAGGTCGGTTCCCTGCCGGATGGCTCTGGAGATCGACGTTCCCGGCTGGCCGACGACCGAGGGGTCGAGGTTATCGAGAAACAGCCCGATCGCGCCGTCATCGATCGTCAGCGGCGTCAGGATGTAGCTCCGCCCCGCGAAGGCGATGAGCGCCATGCGGTCTCCCGGCGCCAGCGCGCGCAAGCGCCGCACGTCCTGCTTCGCACGCTCCAGCCGGCTCGGCGGCGCATCCGGCGCGAGCATCGACAGCGACGCATCGACCGCGACCGCGACATCGGCACCCGACGAACGAATCGCCGTCCGCTCCGTGCCCCAGCGTGGACCGCCCATGGCGATTCCCACGCACAGCGCCGCGCCGCCCAGCAGAAACACACGTCGTCCGGTCGGCGGGGGTCCACTCGCGGGCAGCAGCCGGGCAACCGTTTCGGGGTTGCCGAACAGCCGGAGGCGGCGTTTCCGGTCCCGGGCCCGGCGCACCAGCAAAGCCACGACGAGCGCCGGAGCGGCGATAGCAAGGAGGAGCCACAGCGGCTTCTCCAGGCACGGCTGGGAAACCGCGAGCGCCTGCAGGGAGATGCCGCCCGCCTGGATCATATGAGCGGCCCTCGCCAGGCAAAGAGGCCGAGCTCGAGGAGCAGGGCCGCGATCGCGCACGCCAGCGGCCATCGGAACTGCTCGACGTACCGGACGTACGACTGGGTTCGGACCGGCACACGCTCCAGGTGATCGATCTGCTCGTAGATCTGGCGGAGCGCATCCGCGTCGCGGGCGCGAAAGAACCGGGCGTGGGTGACGCGCGCGATGTCGGACAACAACGGCTCGTCGATGCGCACCTCGCGGTTCTCGTACCGGAGGCCGAACAGGCCGCGTCCGACCGGCACTGGCGCCAGACCCTCCGAGCCGATCCCAATCGTGTAGATCCTGATGCCGAACACCGCGGCCGCGCGCGCCGCCGTCCGCGGATCGATCGACCCGCGATTGTTCACTCCGTCCGTCAGCAGAATCATGACGCGCGACGGGCCGGGCGCCGCCCGCAAGCGGTTCGCGGCGGTCGCGATGGCGGTACCGATCGCCGTCCCGTCCTCGAGCTGGCCGGCCTGCAGGTTGTCGACGGCCGCATTGACCACCGGATAGTCGAGCGTCAGCGGCACCTGCGTGAGTGCCTCGCCGGCGAACGCCACCACGCCGATCCGGTCGGCCGTACGCCCGGCGATGAAGCGCTTCATCGTCGCTTTCGCCACTTCCAGCCGGTTGTCGGGTTGAAAGTCCAGCGCGAGCATGGAGCTCGACAGGTCCACCACGAGCACGATGTTGATGCCCTCGCTCGTGACACTCTCCGCGCGTGCACCGGATCGTGGCCGGGCAAGCGCGACGATCACTCCCGCGAGCGCGGCATTTCGCAAGACGAACAGCACGCGCGCGCGCATCCGGCCGGTGCGCGGGCCCGCCGCGAGAGCCGATACGCGCGAGAACGTGACAGCGTTCGGCCGGCGGCCGCTGCGCCAGATCCACCACGCCGGGAGGATCGCGAGCGCGAGCAGCACCCACGGCGCACCGAAGGTGAGCGCCGAGCTGGCGAGGGCCGTGATCATGCGGCGTGTCCTCGCGTGGTGGACGCAGAATCGCGGTGCCCCTCCGGAGCGGAGGCCGCTGTCGTGCGGGCCGCCGCCGCGGCGGCCGCCGCCGCCGCAGCCACACGCTGTTCGACCTCCTCGACGAGCCGGCGTGCATCTGTCCCCATCGCTTTCGCCTCCTCCACGGAGAGCAACTGGCGTGCGAATTTCACGCGATCGCTCTTCGCCAGCAGGCCCCGGAGACGGGCCTGCGGAATCCGGCGATCCTCCGCCACGGCGGCGATGAGCTCGGCCGAGGTAAAGGCCATCGACTCCGGCGCCAACCGCCGCACGAGATAGGTGCGGGTGATGTCGATCGCGAGCGCCACGTACCGTCCGGGCTCGCCTGCATCCAGCAGGCCGATGCGGTCCAGCGTGCCGAACTCGCGCGTCGCATCGGCGAATGGGTCCGCGCTCGGCGCTTCGGCGCGCGGTCGCCGCCGCCACCACCGCACGAGCAGCCAGAGGAAAAGCACCGTCCCCAGCACGACGACGACGACCTGCCAGAGAGGCCACCACGTTCGCGGCATCGCAAACAGGGCCCGCGCGCCGCGCGGGATCCGATGCGCCGCGTCCGCGGGCGCCGTCGCCCTCACGAGAATCGTCAGGTCGCCGAACGGGACGGTAGCATCGGCTCCGGCGCCGTGAAACGTGGCGGGGGCGAACGCGACCGGCTGCCGGCCGAGATCCCACGCGGCGAGCCGATAGGTCGCCGAGTAATCCGTGGACGATGAATCGGATTCAACCGCAAGCGCTCGGGGATCCAGGGCCTCGACAGCAGCACCCGAGTCCGGGCCGGCGGGAAGCGTGATCGTCGCCCCCTTGGGGGCCCGGACATGCAGCACCACCAGGAACGGCTCCCCGATCCGCACGGTGTCCGGTGTGATGCGGGCGCTGGCCCGCGCGGGCGGGCGCGCGGCGGCGGCCGCCGGCGGTGCGGCCCGGGGCGCCACCTGCTCCGCAGTCTGCGTTGCAGCCGGCGGAGCGGTATGGTGGGCCGGATGCCGGGGCGGCTGCGCTGGCGGAAAGAACAGCAGCGCGGAGATCGCGAATGCCGGCACGCGCGGTGCGCGCCGCAGGCCGCGACCGGCTCTCACGCACTCCACGCTCACGCACTCCACGCTCACGCACTCCACGCTCACGCACTCCACGCTCACGCGCTCCGCCGCCGGGCGCGCGTCTCTCGCCCGCGAAAGAACGTCAGCAGCGGTTCGACCACACCCCGGTCCGTGCCAATCACGATCTCGTCGATGGCCAACTGCCGGAAGAGCTTCTGGCGAGCAAGCCGCTCATCAGCCGTGCGGCGCGCATATGCCGACCGCACGCCCGGCGCACTCGTGTCGACGTCGATGATCACCCCGGTCTCGGGGTCGGCGAACCGGACGAGGCCGACGTCAGGCAGCGAGCGTTCGCCCGGATCCTCGACGGACACTGCGATCACGTCGTGCCGCTGACCGAGGAGCGACAACTGGCGGTCGTAGCCGGAGGCCTGGAAATCGGACATGACGAACACGATGGTCCGGTGCGTGAGCAGCCGCGTGAGATACGCCAGCGCCCCGGTGAGATCGGTGCCGGATCGCGCCGGCGACGGTGCGAGCAACTCACGGATCACGCGCAGGGCGTGCCGGCGTCCCTTGCGCGGTGGCACGACCAGTTCGATGCGATCGGTGAACAGCACCGCTCCCACCCGGTCGTTGTTGCGGACGGCCGACATCGCGAGGACCGTCGCGAGCTCGCTCGCGGCCTCCGCCTTGAACCGTGTGGCGGTGCCGAAGCGCTCCGAGCCCGAAAGATCCACGGCGAGCAGGATCGTCAGCTCGCGCTCCTCGACGTACCGTTTCACGAACGGGCGGGCCATGCGTGCGGTGACGTTCCAATCGATCGCCCGCACCTCGTCACCAGGGAGGTATTCGCGCACCTCCGCGAACTCGAGGCCCTGCCCTTTGAACACCGACCGGTACTCCCCGGTGAAGAGCGAGTTCACGAGGCGCCGGGTCCGAACCTCCAGTAGCCGCACCTGCCGCAGGACCGCTGGCGAAACTCCCGCATGCAGGACGCCAGGGTGCCGGGCGGCCTGCTGCGAGATCCGCTGCGGCGACGGACCGGACTGCGTGATCCGGGCCAGCGCGGGCGCGTCTGGCGCCAGCGCCGCTCCCGCGGAAGCGCGCGGCCGTTGCGCCGCCCCGCTCACGGACTCTCTATCGCGCCCAGAATCCGCTGGACGATACGATCGCTGGACACGGCTTCGGCTTCCGCCTCGAAGGACGTCAGGATCCGATGGCGCAAAACATCCGGCGCTATGGCCTTTACATCGTCCGGCGTGACGAAGTTCCGCCCCCGGAGGAACGCGTGGGCCCGGGACGCCTGAGCCAGTGCGATGGTGGCGCGAGGGCTCGCGCCGAACTCGATCAGTGAGGCCAGATCCTGCAGTCCGGCGTCGGCGGGCGTCCGCGTGACGTGCACGATCTCCACGATGTAGTCGACGATGCGGTCGTCCATGTACAACTCACTGATGCGGTGGCGGGCCTCGAGAATCGCGGCGGGCGACGCCACGCGGTCCACGGGAATGGCGACTCCGCCCGACATCCGGCGCATGATCTCTTTCTCTTCATCGCGCGTGGGATAGCCGACCCGCAACTTCATCATGAAGCGATCGACCTGGGCCTCGGGCAGCGGATACGTGCCCTCCTGTTCGATCGGATTCTGGGTCGCGAGCACCAGAAACGGCTCGTCGAGCGTATACGTCGTCCCGCCGATCGTGACCTGCTTCTCCTGCATCGCTTCGAGCAGCGCGGCCTGGACCTTCGCCGGGGCGCGGTTGATCTCGTCGGCCAGCACGATGTTCGCGAAGATCGGTCCGCGCTTCACCGAGAACTGCCCGTTGGACTGATCGTACACCTGGGTGCCGATGACATCCGCCGGCAGCAGGTCCGGCGTGAACTGAATCCGCGAGAACGTCGTCCGGATCGTCTCGGCCAGTGTGCGCACGGCCAGTGTCTTGGCGAGCCCCGGCACTCCTTCGAGCAGCACGTGGCCGCCCGTCAGGAGGCTGATGAGCAGCCGCTCGACCATGTACTCCTGGCCCACCACGCGCCGGGCCACCTCGTGCATGACGGACTGCGCCAGCGCGACATCCGCCGGGCCGACTGCCGGAGCCTGCGCTACGGCTGCTGCCGAACGTTCCGTCACTGTGATGCCGCGACGAGCCGGCGCTCCGCGGCGGTCAGCGCCCGGACGGCCCCTGCCGGCAGCGTGCCCAGCTCGATGGGGCCGAACCGCGTGCGGACCAACCGCTCGACGCGAAGATTCGCGGCCACGCACGCCCGGCGGACTTCGTGGGTCCGGCCTTCGGTGATCGTGAGCTCGATCTCCCACCGGCGATTCCCGGCCGGCTGCACGGTCACCTCGCGCGGGCGCACGATGCCGTCCTCGAGCTGGATGCCGCGCCGGAACTCGCGGGCCGCGAGTACGGCGTTCCCCTGCACGGTGGCCACGTAGGTGCGCGCGACCGCGTGGCTCGGATGCGTCAGACGATGAGCGGCGACGCCGTCGGTGGTCAGCAGCAGAAGACCCTCCGTCATGTAGTCCAGGCGCCCGACGTACCGCAGGCCCGGGCGGCGCATCGCGGGCGGCACGAGATCGAAGACCGTCCGGCGGGTCGCGCCCCGTTCGTCGCGCGCCGTCGTCAGCACGCCGGCCGGCTTGTGCATCACGAGCCACGTCTCGCCGCGGGGACGGACGACGGGCGTGCCATCAACGGTGATCTCATCGCGATCGGGGTCCACCGTCTCGCCGACGACTGCGACGCGCCCGTTGACGCGCACCCGGCCGGCCGCCACCAGATCGTCGGCCCGGCGCCGTGAGGCGATTCCCGCATGCGCGAGCGCGCGCTGCACCCGAACACCGGACGGTGCCGATGCACGGTCCGGCCCCTGTGTCACGATGCCGGAGCTGGCGCGGCCTCGACCGCCGGACGGAGAGCCACCGCCAGCTCATCGGCGCGCGGCAGCTCACCCAGATGGCGCAAGGCGAAATGCTCGAGAAAGGCCGGTGTCGTCCCGTACAGCAGCGGACGGCCCAGCGCGTCCGCCTTGCCCATGACGTCCACGAGCCCTCGCTCCAGCAGGGACTTGAGGATCGACCCCGCCGACACGCCGCGGATCTCCTCGATGTCGGCGCGCGTGATCGGCTGCCGGTAGGCGATCAGCGCCAGCGTCTCCAGCGCGGCCGCGGAAAGCCGGTGCGGGCGCGATGCGATCTGCGCACGCTCGATGGCCGCCGTGTACTCCGGCCGTGTGAGGATCTGCCAGCCACCGGCGGCTTCCACGATCTCGATGCCGTGGCCGCCATCGTCGTATTGCGCTCGCAGCTCAATGAGTGCGGCTTCGACCGATTCGGGGGTCGCGTCAGGATCGAGCGCAGCCAGCGCCTCGGCGCTGACCGGCATTCCGCTCGCGAAGAGCGCGGCCTCAAGCAGCTGCGCCAGCGGTGTCATAGGCAGTGGCCGGATCGAGTGGCGGCAGGGCGGGAGCGCCAACGGAATCCGAATTGCCGGCGAGCGTCTCCGGGCCGGCTTCGAGGCCGACGATCTCGAGCGCGCCGAACGGCAGCGATTGGCGGAGGACGCATTCGCCGAGGCGGGCGAGCTCGAGAACCGCGAGCAGAACGGAGAGGATCTCCCACGGCTCGGCCCCCGCGCGTACCAGATCCCGCCAGCGGATCCGAGCCCGGCTGGCGAGGAGCGCGCGGGCCGCGGCCAGTGCGCCCGCCACGTCAAGGGCACGCGGTATGACCGCGTGGATGTCCGGGCCGCGCGACGCCCGGAGCAGCCGGTCGACCGCGGCCAGCAGGTCGGCCATCGCGGCCGAGAGGGGGCCCGCTGGCGCGAGGCGCTCCGGCGCGGCCGGCGCGGTCCGGGCGAACCGATTTCGCCGGCTCTCCGCACGCCGCTCGAGGACATCCACCACTTCGCGGACCTGCTGGTATTCGAGCAGGCGACGGACCAGCTCCGCGCGCGGATCGTCCCAGGCCTCTGCGCCTTCATGCCGCGGCAGAAGCATCTGCGCCTTGATGCGCAGCAGCCGCGCGGCCATCTCGAGATACTCGGCCGCCTCATCGAGCCGGAGCGTCCGAATCCGCACCAGGAACTGTTCGGCGATCCGGGCAATCGGAATGTCGTAGATGTCGATCTGCTCTTCGCGCAACAGCGTGAGCAGCAGGTCGAGCGGCCCGCTGAAATGGGCGAGCTCCACGACGAACGACGCCGGGGGCGCGTCGTCTCCCGCGCGCGCAACGACAGGCTCGCGCCGTTGCCTCGGGTCGTCGCTCACGTCGATGAGTTCCGGCGGCATCAGATCATTCCGGCGGGCAGCCAGTGCGGCGTCTGCAGTAGCACGAAACTCCGCACGCCGCTCTCGAGCAGCGACGTGGAGAGGTAGGCAGGCAGCAGCCAGTATGAAATAGCCGGGGTGTAATACAGGAGCAGCAGCACGATCAGGATGCCCGCGAATCCGATCTGCTGATATCGCTGCGCGAGCGCCGGCGGCAGGAGGTACTTCATGACGTGCGACCCGTCGAGTGGCGGGACCGGAAGGAGGTTGAACATGGCGAGGATCAGGTTCAACCAGATGCCAAACCACGCCATCGCCTGCAAAATGCTGCAGATGCCGCTCGCAGCGGGGATCGCCTGCCCGATGAGCCCCGTGACGGCCACTGCAATCGTACAGGCGATCGCAAGGACGACGTTCGTCGCGACGCCGGCCAGCGAGACGATGATGTCCCCACGCCGGTAGTTGCGGTAGTTGCTCGGATTGATCGGAACGGGCTTGGCTCCCGCCAGCACTGGCAAATGTGCCCAGAGCAGCATCGCCGGCAGTATGATCGACATCCACAGGTCGATGTGCTTGATCGGATTCCACGTCAGGCGACCAAGTTTATAGGCCGTCGTATCCCCCTGCTTCAACGCCGCGTATCCGTGGGCGTATTCATGCGCGATGATTGAAAAGAGCAGGACTGGCGCAATGAGGAGTAAGTACTGGGCCAACGGAGCTGGGCGAAGGGTGGAGCGCCGGGTGGGGAGACAGCGCGTCGGCGGGCCTGCGGTAGCCTGAAGGTAGTCCGGCGGAAAACGTGTGTCAAAGCAGTGTGGCGCCTTGACATCGCCCGTCGCGCGGCCTACGTTTTTTTCGGTCGACGGTCGGTGCCTCCGCGGGCCGGCCGTTGTGCATCATCCGCTGATCCGCGGCTGGCCCGACTCGATCCGCCACGCCGTCACGTGTGATCCGACTCGCCGGGAGATTGCGTGCCGAACATCGCGTCCGCGAAAAAGAACATGCGCAAGACCCGCGCAGCCACCGTACGCAATCGCGCCCAGCGGGCCGCGCTGCGCACGGCGCTCAAGAGAGCCAAGACGATGGGTTCCAGCGCCGAAGAGCGGCTGGCCGCGGTCCGGCTGCTGGATCGTGCGGCGCGCAAAGGGCTGATCCACAAGAACTCGGCGGCTCGCCACAAGAGCCGGTTGGCCGCGGCGCGGTAGCCGCGCAACCCGGACGTCGCCCAATGACAAAGGCCGGTCCCGCGGGACCGGCCTTTTGCATCGCGCCGCCGGACGATCACATCGCCGCGAGCTCGCCTCCGCACCGCTCACAATACCACTCGGTCGGATAATTCATGTTGCCGCACTCGGCGCACTTGAGCGTCTTGATCTGCTCCACCGGTACATCGCGCAGGAAGATCGGAACGGGATCCGTCTTGCTGGGCTGCCGGTGTGTCGCCTCCGCCGGAACATCGTCCGGTTCCGGCGCCTGGCGGGTCTGGCCCACGGCGGGTGATTCCGCCGGGGTCACAGCCGGGCGTGCCGGACCCGCCGCGGGAGCAGCCGCGGGACCCGCGGCGGGCGGTCCCCCCGACGTCCTGGCGCGGTGCGTCTGCGCCGAGGATCGTGCCGGCGGTCCGGCGGGAGCCGCCGCAGCCGGCGTGCCCTGATCCTTTGGTTCGACCACGGAGTGCAGGAACGCCAGCTCATCGAACGACTCGGTGCCGGCGGCCGCCGCGGCTCCGCTCCCACGCGGCGCCGGCCGCCCAGATCCCTGCGCTGCCGGCTCGGCGGCACCCGCGCCTCCCGCCGGTGCAGCCGCCGACGGGGCGGCGACCGGGTCGGGACGCCGCGAGGTCGCTGTCGCCATGTTGAGAAGTTGCTGCACCTGGGCCAGCTCTGACGCGGCTTCGGCGCGGTGAGCCGCGATCCGCGCGATGTCTGCCTCGCTGGTCTGGCTGACCTCGCGCCACTGTTCGGGGCTGTATTCGCCGACCGCGGCGCGCAACTCGGCTTCCGCGCGAATGTCACGGTGGCCGTTCTCCTCGGTCTGCAGCGTGTTGACGCGCTCGGTCAGGGTGTCGACCACCTGCCGGAGCTCCGCCGAGCGGCCGCCCAGCTCTTCCAGTACCCGGCCCAGCCGCGACTCGTAGTCCGCGTACACGCGGGCGTACACGTGGCTCGACGTCGTGGCCCGGCGCGTTTCGAGCGCTGCGAGCCATTGCTCGTATCGTTGCCGCTCCTGCAAGAGCGCCGCGATCGCGTCCGTTGGCTTCTCGTGGGAAAGCGTGGCCATCACTCGTCAGTCTGAGGTGCGCCGGACCGCGTAACTCGGGCGGCGCGAAAGATTAATGCTCTTGCGCGGCAATATGATAGACTATCCGACCTCCGACAACAGTGCAGATCGCGCGCCCGCGGAGCTTGCGTCCCGCGTACGGTGTGTTGCGACCCTTGGAGAGGAACTGTGCCGGATCCACGACCCACTCGCGCGCAGGATCGAAGACCGTGATGTCGGCCGGCCGGCCGCGGGCCAGCGAGCCGCCCGGCAGATGAAAGATGCGGGCAGGCGCCACCGACATCCGCTCCACCAGGGTCGCGAAGTCGACGATCCGGGGTCCGACGAGCGAGGTCACCACGACGGCGAGCGCCGTCTCGAACCCCACGATCCCGTTTGGCGCATCCGCAAACTCCCGCTCCTTCTCGTCGTAGTGATGCGGGGCGTGATCGGTCGCGATCACGTCGATCGTCCCATCGCGTACCGCCTCGCCGAGGACCGCGACATCCTCGGCCGTCCGGAGCGGGGGGTTCATCTTCGCGTTGGTATCGTACCCCTCGACCGCGTTCTCCGTTAGTGACAGGTGGTGCGGACAGACTTCGGCCGTCACCGCGATCCCGCGATCTTTCCCCCAACGGATGAGTTCGACCGACCCTTTTGCCGACACATGCGCGATGTGGATGTGGCCGCCCGTCCGCCGGCCCAGCAGAATGTCACGGATCACCATGATCTCTTCCGCTTCAGTCGGCACACCTCGCAATCCGAGGCGCGCGCTCACGATCCCCTCGTTCATCGCGCCGCCGACCGCGAGGGTGGGCTCCTCGCAGTGGTCCACCACGGGAATGGTGAACGTGCGCGCGTATTCCAGCGCCGTCCGCATCAACTGGGCGCTCGCGACCGGGCGGCCATCGTCACTGATCGCGACCGCCCCCGCCCCCACCATCTCGCCCACCTCGGCCAGGGCGTGTCCTTCCTGCCGCACCGAGATGGCACCGATCGGATAGACGCGTGCGGAGTTGGCCTTCTGCCCCTGCCGCACCACGAAGCCCACGGCTGCCTGATTGTCGGTGACCGGATCGGTGTTGGGCATCGCGCACACCGCGGTGAACCCTCCCGCGGCGGCAGCGCGCGCACCTGTCGCGATGGTCTCGACATCCTCGCGGCCTGGCTCGCGCAGGTGGCAGTGCACGTCGATGAAGCCGGGCGAGACGATCGCGTCCGTGCAATCGACGATCTCGGCGCCATCCGGCACGCCGCCGCGCGGGCCGGCGTGCACGATCTTGCCATCGATCACCACCACGTCGCCGGCCACGTCGAGATTCTGCGAGGGATCGATGATCCGTCCGCCTCGCAGCACCAGTGGCCGGGTCATCGCTCGCCGCCCGGTGTCGATTTCGCGGTCTCGGCCAGCTCGGGACGGCCACCGGCCAGCAGGTAGAGCACCGCCATACGGATCGCCACGCCGTTGGTCACCTGGTTGAGGATCACGCTGTGCGGGCCGTCCGCGACATCCGAATCGATCTCGACGCCGCGGTTCATCGGGCCTGGGTGAAGTATGAGAATGTCGTGGTCGGCGCGCTCGAGCCGCTCGCGCGTCACCCCGAAGACCCGGTTGTACTCGCGGAGCGACGGGATGTAGCCGGCAGTCATGCGCTCGAGCTGCAGACGCAGCACGTTGAGCGCCTGCGCCCACTCCATCGCCGCCTCCACGCGGTCGAACACGGTGATCCCGAACTCCGCGATCGCATTGGGCAACAGCGAGCGCGGGCCGCACACCGCGACGTCGGCTCCCATCTTCTGCAGGCCCCAGATATTCGATCGGGCAACCCGCGAATGGAGCACGTCTCCCACGATGCACACGCGGAGGCCGCGCAGGTCGCCGAAGTGATCGCGCAGGGTGAGCAGATCGAGCAGGCCCTGGGTGGGGTGCTCGTGGGTGCCATCCCCGGCGTTGATCACGTTGGATTCGATTCGCTGCGCGAGAAACTGCGCGGCCCCGGAAGCCCCATGCCGCATCACCACCATGTCGATGCGCATCGCCTCGAGATTCCGGGCCGTGTCGACCAGTGTCTCGCCTTTACTGACGCTGGAGCCCGAGGCCGCGACGTTGACGGTGTCGGCGGAGAGCCGCTTCTCGGCGAACTCGAACGATACCCGCGTGCGCGTCGACGGCTCGAAGAACAGATTGACGATGGTCGAGCCCCGGAGGGTCGGGACTTTCTTGATTGCCCGCTCGCTGATCTCCTTGAACGGCTCCGCGGTGTCGAGGATCAGCCCGATCTGTTCTGGAGTCAACGGCTCGAGGGCGAGGAGGTCCTTGCCCAGCGGGCTCGTCACGCGGATGCCTCTCCCGCCGCCGAACGGCGGGCGGGCGATTTCTTCGAACGGCCGCCGCCCGCGGCGCGACCGGCATCACTCGGTGGCGCAGTCTTGGGTACGACGACCACGGAATCCGCGCCGTCCAGCTCCGCGACCAGCACATCGACACGCTGGTCGCGGCGCAACTCGACGCGCTTCCCGACCACGTCCGCGTGAATCGGCAGCTCGCGGCCACCGCGGTCGATCAGCACCGCCAGCCCGATACGCGCGGGCCGGCCGAAATCCGCCAGCTCGTCGAGCGCGGCCCGGACGGTGCGGCCCGTGTAGAGCACGTCGTCGACGATGACCACTCTCGCCCCATCGATGTCGCCCGGAATGTCCGTTGGACCGACGACTGGACGCGGGCCGATGGTCTGGAGATCATCGCGGTACAAGGTGATGTCGAGGGCTCCGAGCCGCGGCGCCTCCCCTTCCCGCTCGGCGATGAGCCGTGCGATCCGGCTGGCGAGCTGTACTCCCCGGCGCTGAATGCCAACCAGGACGAGATCTTCCGTCCCATCGTGAAGCTCGACGATCTCATCCGCCATCCGGCGGAGAGTGCGGTCCATGGCGCGCGTGTCGAGCAGGGTCGTCGTTGAGGGCTGCGAAGCTGACGGCATGTGGCCCAAATATGCGGCGCCGGCGCCCGGTCCGGTACCGTGCGCCGCCGTCTCAGCCGCCGGCCCTGTTGGCTACGCCGCTTCCTTCTCGAGGCACCGCGCGTCGTCGTGGGCCGGAGAGTTCACGTACGTGGACACCGGGTACGCGCACAGCGTGTCCGGGCCGTCGTATGGCCGCAGCAACGACAGCGCGTCGGCGGGCGGCGTCGCCGGGTCGAGCCACACGCTGTATGATGCCGGGTCGAGGATGACGGGCATGCGATCGTGGAGCGGCGCCATGAACGCGTTGGCCGCGGTGGTGACTACCGTGCACGTCTGGGTCACTTCCCGGGTGGTTCTGTTGCGCCACGATTCCCACAGCCCGGCGAGGGCAAATGGATGATCGCCCGCCATCCGCACGGCATACGGACGCCTGCGCTTCTGTCCTGGAATCGTTTGCCATTCATAGAAGCCGTCGACCAGGATCATGCACCGGCGCTCGCGAAACGCGTCGCGGAACGCCGGCTTGGTATCCACACCTTCTGCACGGGCGTTGATCATCCGGGCGCCCGCGGAGAGGTCGCTCGCCCACCAGGGCACGAGTCCCCACCGCAGGCGGACGGCCTCCGGCTCACCCTTGCGGGCCCGGACGGCCATCTGCTCCTGAGTCGGGCACACGTTGTACCGGGGCTCCCACTCCGGGACATCCTGGAGGGCGAGCCACCTGGCGATCAGGTGGGCTGACAGGGTCAGCGTGGTGCGAGCGCACACCCCCGCAATGTGTCCTGGCGCTGTAGATTCCGCGACGTGGCGGGCGAGGTCGCCCGGCCGTCGCTCGGCTTCCCGGACGTCAGGGGGTAACCGTGCATGAGTTCGTTCAGATGCCGGTGGGCTGGTCCGCGGCCTACATCGCGGAGTGGGTGGTGTTCGCGATGTACGCGGCATATGTCCTCGGCGCGTCGATCCTCTCGCCTCCGTATCGCGCCCGGGTCCATCGGGGAACGTGGCTGCATGTCGCCGAGGGCTGGGCGATCGTCGCGGTCGTCTGGGGGGCGTGCGGGTGGGCGCGTTACGTGCTCGCCTCCGGAGACCACGATTGGTCCGGCGCGGGCCCGATTCCGCGCTCGATGCGGTTCGCCGCGATCACTCTGTTCGCGCTGCAGCCGGCCCTCTACCTCCTGCCGCTGATCATGGTGGTCACCACGGCGGTGCGAGCGTGGCGCTTCGGGCCGGGGACGCCCGCCGAGCCGGCGGGATCACCACGATGACGCCATTTCCGTAGACCGTCGTCCGGAGTGTTCGCCGCGAGCGCACCGCCGCGCACCGCCGCGGGGAACTGAGCGCCGGATTGCCAGGCGCGATGCCTTGAGTGCGCGTGAGCCCCCGGCCACTTTTTGACGAATGACAGCAGGACCGACGCTCGCCCCGCAGTCTGGACGTGGCCCACGGCGGGACGAAGCCGAGCTCGACGCGCTCAATGAACGCGTGCGGGCTGCCAATGCATTCGCGGGACGAGTCGAAGCGGCGCTCCAAACGGTCGTAGTCGGCCAGCGGGCCATGCTCGACCGGCTCATGGTGGGACTGCTCGCCGACGGGCACGTGTTGCTCGAAGGGCTGCCGGGTCTCGCCAAGACGCTCGCGGTGCGAGCGCTGGCCGCGGTGATCGACTGCCGTTTCCAGCGCATTCAATTCACGCCGGATCTGCTCCCCTCGGATCTTGTGGGGACCATGATCTACAATCAGAAGACGGGCGATTTCACCGTCCAGCGCGGGCCCATCTTCGGGAACATCATCCTCGCCGACGAGATCAATCGCGCGCCCGCCAAGGTCCAGAGCGCACTGCTCGAGGCGATGCAGGAGAAGCAGGTCACCATCGGCGGCCAGAGCTTCCGGCTGGACGAGCCATTTCTGGTGCTCGCCACGCAGAATCCGATCGAGCACGAAGGGACCTACCCGCTGCCCGAAGCGCAGGTCGACCGGTTCATGCTCAAGCTGATCGTCACCTATCCGGAGCGGCGTGACGAGAGCGTGATGCTGGACCGGATGAGCGGCGCACCGGTGCCGCCGCCCAAGCCGGTCGTGGACGCGGCGACGATCCTGCGCGCGCGCCAGGTGGTGGACGACATCTATCTCGATCCGCGCGCCAAGGACTACGCTCTCGATCTCATACGGGCGACGCGCGAGCCGGCCACGATGGGCCTGGCCGGGCTCGCGCCCCTCATCGAGTATGGCGCCAGTCCGCGCGCGGCGATCGCGCTCGTCCGTGCCGCCAAGGCGCATGCCTTCCTCGCAGGCCGTGCGTACGTCGCGCCCGCTGACATCAAGGCACTGGCGCCCGACGTGCTTCGGCATCGGTTGATCCTGACCTACGAGGCCGACGCGGAGCGCGTCACCGCCGACGCGATCATCGCGCGTGTCCTGGACGGCATCGCCGTCCCCTAGGGAGACGCGGTGAGGGCAGCGGGCACGATGCGGCCGGCCGCGTTGCAGGCCGCGTCGCCGGCGCTGCCGCCGGCCTCCGACGTCACACTCGCCGAGATCCTGGCTCAGGTGCGCCGGCTGGAGGTCACCAGCCGGCGGCTCGTTCGCGACATCCTGGCGGGTGAGTACGGCAGCGTGTTCAAGGGCCGCGGCGTCGAGTTCGCCGACGTGCGCGAGTACCATTTCGGCGACGACGTCCGGACCATCGACTGGGGCGTGACAGCGCGCATGGATGCCGCGTATGTGCGGCGCTACGTCGAAGAGCGCGAGCTCACGGTCCTGTTCCTCATCGATCACAGCGCCTCGGATGCCTTCGGGAGCCGGATTCGCGCCAAGATCCAGCTCGCAACGGAGCTGAGCGCCGTTCTCGCGCTCGCCGCCGTACGCAACAACGATCGGGTCGGAGCGGCCCTCTTTACCGATCGCGTCGAGACGTTCGTCCCGCCAGCCAAGGGCAAGCGGCACGCGCTGCGCGTGATCCGCGAACTCCTCGCATTCCGGCCTTCGCATCGGGGCACGAGTCTGGCGGCCGCACTCCAGTTCGCGATCCGGGTGCTTCCCCGGCGCGCTGTCATCTTCCTCGTGTCCGATTGGCTCGACGACGGCTACGCGACGGAGCTCGAGATCGCCGCACGGACGCACGACGTGATTGGGGTTCAACTGGTCGATCCACGCGAACGCGAGCTGCCCGACGTGGGGCTATTGACCGTTCGCGACCCCGAGGGCGGCGCGTGGGTCACGGTCGATACTGGCAGCGACGCGGTCCGTCAACGCTTTCGGGAGCGGGCGGCCACGTTCGATTCCGGACTCGCCTCACGGCTTCGCCGCTGCGGGGCTGACGTCGTCCGCGTTCGAACGGGCGAAGGCTATGTCGGGCCGCTACTCGCGTTTTTCCGGCGGAGAGAGCGCCTGCAGGCGCGATGAAGCGCGGCGGATTCCGGGGCGCGACGCGCCATCTCGCGATGCGCCATCTCGCGGCGCGCCAGCTCGCGACGCGCTATCTGCTGGGCCGTGACTGGCGGCGTATCGTCGCCTGCTTCGGGGTGGCGATTGGGTTTGGCGCGACGGCGAGCATCGCCGCCGCCCAGGACCCGGGCACCCCCGCACCGGCAGCCAGATCGCCGCAGTTGGTCGCGCGCCCCGATAGCGGCCGGGTGACCGTCGGCGACCCCGTGACGCTGCGGATCCACCTCCGGCTCCCAGCAGGCGAGCAGCTCGCTGATGCGATTCCGGCCTTTCGCGAGCCGCTGCCTGACGGCGTACGGTTGCTGCGGGTGGACTCGCTGCGGCCCGAGGCGGGCGGCGATGACTCGGGTACCCTGGTCGTCGCGCTCTTCCGGCCAGGAACATCGCGACTTCCGCCGATCGCGGTTGGGTACCGCGCTGGTCGCGGCGCGCCGCCAGACACCGCGGTCACCGGCCCCCTTGCCGTGACCGTGACTCCGGTCGTGCCGCAGGGATCGGGCACGCTGCGCGACATCAGGAACATCGACGTGGCGCCGATCTCGCTCCGGTCGGCGGCAACGCTCGTCGTCGCCGCGCTCGCCGTGATCCTCGCGGCGCTGCTGGCCGGCCGCTTCCAGCGGCGGCGAGGGATGGAGCGTCTCTCGGCCAGCCGTCCCGCCATCACTCACGCCCCGCCGGGTCCATACGACGCCGCGATCGCGAGATTGGCCGTGATCGCCGATGACTGGGCCGCCAGGCGCGACATCGAGTCCCACTACGCGGAGACAGCGAATGTCCTCCGGCGTTATCTCGCCGAGGCCCACGGGGTCCCCGCACTGGAACGCACGACGCCGGAGCTTCTCGGTGCGTTGCCAGGCCGCCTCTCCGTCTCGCCCGCCCGCGACGCGGCGGACAACCTGCTCGGCGCCGCCGACCTCGTGAAGTTCGCCTGGTTCGCGCCGGCGTCCCCTGCACCTGCCGCCGTGCTGGCGACGGCCCGCTCGATTCTCTCATGGTGGGATGCTGCCGGCTCGTCGCCAGCCGCCGGCGAACGAGGTGACAATGGACATGCCGGCGAAATCCGGCACCGGGAAGCGGGCCGCTGATGCAATTCGCCGATCCGTGGGCCTTCGCGCTCCTGGTGCTGGTGATCGCCGACGCGACGCGCGGCTGGGCACGGCCTGGCCGGGCGCCGCCATCGCATCTCGGGTTCACCGGCGTGCCGTTCCTCTCGGATGCTCCCCCGACAGGGCGCGTCCGGTGGCTGCGCCTTCCGGCCATCCTCCGAACCGTGGCGCTCGCGCTCCTGGTCGTGGCGCTGGCGCGCCCGAGGGCCGACGGGACGCACCGCGACACGCCGGTGCACGGCCGCAACATCGTCATGACGCTCGACATTTCGAGCAGCATGAAGGCTCTCGATTTCCGGACCGGCAACCGGCTGGAAGTCGCCAAGCGGGTGTTGGCTGATTTCGTCGGGCGTCGTCGCGGAGATTTCCTGGGTCTTGTGGTGTTTGCCGGCCGCGCGTTCACGCAGGCCCCGCTCACCACTGATGCGGACGTTGTACTCGACCTGTTGGGACGCGCGGACATCGGGATGCTGCCGGATGGCACCGCCATTGGCACCGCGCTCGCCATGAGCGAGAGCCATCTCGAGGATCTGCCGCGCGAGAGCGGAGTCATCGTGCTGCTGACCGACGGTGGCAACAACACCGGATATCCTGATCCGCTCGCCGCCGCGGAAGCGGCGCGCGCCCTTGGGATCCGGATCTACACGATCGGGGTCAGCTCGCATGGTGCGACGCCGATCGCGCCCTATGAGACAGGGCGTCCGGCGACGATGGAGGCTCCGTCCGCGCTCACGAGCCGCGAGGAGCGGATCCTCGGACGCATCGCCTCGATCAGCGACGGGCGGTACTTCCGGGTCAGCGATGACAGCACCCTTGTACACGTCCTCGCGCAAATTGACGCCTTGGAGCGCACGGACCGGCATCTCTCCGAGGTCGTGAGCTACCACGAGTACTTCGTGATCCCGCTCGCCGGAGCGGTCTTGCTGATCGCCTGCGAGCTGCTGCTCCGGGCCACCTGGCTCCGGACCATACCGTGATGCCGCGCACACCGCCGCACACCAGGTGCTCCGTGCCATGATGTTGGCGACTCCGCTCGCGCTCCTGGGCCTGCTGGTGCTCCTTCCGCTCGGCGTGGCTTTCTCGCGTGCCGCGCGAGCCCGGGCGGCCGATCTCGATCGTTTTGGCCCGCTGGCGATCGGCGCCGCGGCGACCGCGTTCCCGCGGCCGAAGCGCCGCCGGCTGGCCGAGGGCCTCGCTCTGGCCGGCGTGGCGTTGTGTGTCGTCGCTCTCGCCCGGCCGCAGTTCGGATCCAGCTCGCGCAGTCTGCATCGCACCAGTGGCGACATCGTTTTTGCGCTCGACCTGTCCCGGTCGATGGGTGCGACGGACGTCTCGCCGTCGCGGCTCGGGGCGGCGAAGCAGGCTGCCGCGGCCATCGCGCGCGCGTTCCCGGACGATCGCGTCGGACTGGTGGTCTTTGGGGGGACTGCCTTTCTGCAACTGCCGCCGACACTCGATCACTCGACTTTTCGGACATTCCTCGATGCGGCGGCCGGTGGAGACATTCCGGACCCGTCCACGAATTTCGAGGCGCTCGCTGGACTCCTCGCGGGAACGGCCGCACAGGATCGCGCAGACGCGCCGTACACCGCAGTGGTTCTGCTAACCGACGGCGAAGACGTCGAGGGCAAGCTGGAAGACGCCATCGGCCTCCTCTTCAAGGCGCACGTGCCCGTGTTCGCGGTCGGCGTCGGCACCCCGGGCGGAGCGCTCGTCATGGATCGCGATGCCCGCGGCGTGCCGTCTCCGCATCTCGACTGGACCGGACAACCGGTGACGTCCCAGCTCGTCGAGCAGAACCTGCGGGACATCGCCAGGCGCACGGGCGGGATGTATGCGAGATGGGGCGGCGACGCGACGGTGGGACCGATCGTCTCTCAACTCGCGCAGATGGGCCGGCGCGCCGTGTCGAGCGAGATTCACGGGCAGTTGGCGGACCGGTACCAGTGGCCACTCCTGCTGGCGGGCGCGCTCCTCCTGCTCTATCCCGCCGCGCTGCGCGGCCGCGAGACGGCGTCCGCATGACGCGCCTCTCTACGCGCATCGCGATGGTCGCGGCGCTGGTCGTCGTGGTGGCCGTCCTGGGCGTCTGGCTCCAGGAGCCACTCGGACTTTTCATCGAGCGGGATCACGCGGAGCAGTTGTATCGCGAGCGGTCCTGGCATGCGGCAGACACGGCGTTCGCCGCGGTCGTCCACGACGCGACTATTCGCCGGTTGTCGGACCTGCTCCCGTCGCTCGAATACAACAGCGGGAACGTGTCCTACCGCCTCGGCCGGTTTCCGGAAGCCGAGCGCCGCTATCAGGGCGCGCTCGGCGGCGGCCGTGCGTTGCGTGAGCGAACCTATTTCAATCTGGGCAACAGCTACGTGTGGCAGGCCCGCGCCGAGTACGACCGGGTGGGCAAGCGCAGTGCGCTTCGGGCCGCGGTGGATTCGTACGAGGAGGCGCTGCTCATCGACCCGCGGGACCGTGACGCCAAGTGGAATCTCGAGATCGCCCTCCTCCGGCTGGAGGATGCCGAGGATTCCGCAGGGGCGGGGCTGCACCGCGGCGATGCCAACTGGGGCGGCGGTAATCTCACGAAGTCGGGATACGAGGGCGCTCCACAGACCGGCGCCGGTGCGACACCCGGAGGCGGGTATGGCACATCAGGGGGCGAGGACCCCGTTCAGGAAATCACCGAGACGGAGGCGCGGCAGATGCTCAAGACCGTCGAGCAGGCGCAGGTGACCGGGCAGCAGGCCGGTGCCGCGCCCAAGGCGTCGCTCCGGCGGCCATCACACGAACGCGATTGGTGAGAGCGGGAACCCCGCTTCACGAGTCCGCCACCTTCCCCGCTTCCCTTGGTACCCATACTATTGACACGGCGGCGGTCGCACGGCGGCCGGGCATCTGCCTGGCCGTACGCGCCGGATCCAGCACCGTTACCCGCGAGGCCTCATGCGCTACAGCTTCGACAAGCTCGCTTTCGTGGCCGGGGAACGGCGGGCCGCCACGTGGACGTTTGCGGGAACCAAGGTGGCCGGGCACGAACATCCATACGCCGTCACCGACCACAACCACATTTCCCGCAACCGGTGGGAGTTCGTCGTCAGGGTTCCGCACACGGCGGGCGGGCGGATTGAAGTGCGTCCCGTGCAGGTACCCAATGACGACGCGTGGGCGCCGCTCGACCGCTACGGGTTGACGTTCATGCCGGCGACGCGCCCCGGATATACCAAGGACCGGTATTGCCTGGTCTCGTTCCCGAGGACCGACGGCGGTGGGACCCGGTCCGTCATACATCAGGGTGAAGAGTCCAAACTGCCCTATTGGCTGCGCCATCTTGGGCGCCGCCTGGTCCGCAAGGACAAGGTGCGCAGCACGCGTGGAACCGATGGGCACGCGCTGGTCATTCTCGTCCCGCGAGACGATTACGAGCGGATGATCGCACTGTATCTGGCGACCAAAGCGTGGGTGCTGAAATCGCGGGCTGCCGGGCGGAAATAACCGGGCCTGCGCGCACGCCGTTTGCATCCGATCGCGTCCGGATGTCCGTACAGTTGTAGCCTGTTGTCCGTCCCGAAACCGCCCGCTCAGGCGGCCGGGGTGATCCCCTCACACCGGAGCCGGTTGCCAATGCACATCCGCACCCTGTTCACCGCGTCGATCGCCGGCCTCGTGTGCGTGTTGAGCGCCCATGTCGTCCGGGCGCAAGACCAGCCCAAACCCCCACCGCCCCCCGGCGTTCAGAAGCCGGTGCCGCATGCGATGCAGTGGTGGTGCGAGGTGTATGCACAGCCGGCAACGTCCGCGGCGCTCACGCAGGACGAGCGAGATCACGATTATTTCTTCTCGCAGATCTTCGAGCGGAGCCACCCTTCGCGGGACGATGAGGACAACATCGAGCGCCGATGCCGTACGTCATTCGAGGTGCAGTTCGGAGCGCGATGGACGCTGGTGACTGCGCGCGCGATGTCGGCGCCCAATCACGATGACGCGGTGTCCGACCGGGTGTCGGACGAAAACAATCCCGTGCGCCGCGGCCGGACGCGCGACTTCCGGATGCCCGAGGACTGACCGGCGAGCTACTACAATCGAGATTGGGCGGTATCCAGCGCCGCCCGGTTCCTGGGCTCCGGCCCGGCTATTTCTTGGTGGTATCCGGTTTCGTTGCAGATTGCGTTGCCGGCGGCGCCGCCGAAGGTGTCCGGTTCTTGTCGAATCGCTCCTGCTGGTCCGGTGTGAGCACCTCGCGGAACGCAGCATACTGACGGCGGATCAAATCGCGGATCGGCGCCGCCAACGCCGGCCCCGGATCGCCTAACTCGCGAGCTTCGGCCCGAAACGCTGCGCGAATCGAGTCCACCTTGACGCGCTGGGAGTCCGACAGGGTGATGCCGCGCATCGGATCACGAATCGGCGAAACCGGATTGGCGACCAGGCGCGTGGTCGTGGTGCCCGCCTGGGTGTTGTCCCGCGTGCCGCCGCCCCCGCCGCGCCGGTTGGTGACGGGCACCGCTACGTAGTTGTTCAGCCCATTGCCGATGAGGGCCACCCGTTCGAGCTGCTCCAGCGTCAGCACATCGAGTGCCTCGGCGCGCGCGTGCCGTGCCCGCGCACGAAGTTGCGCCGAGACATCGGCGATCGCGTCGTGTAGCTGTTGAACGCTGTCTCGTGCCGACCGCCTGGAGTGGGACGTGTCCGCATTCTTGTCGGCGTTCTTCTGGGGGGCCGGGAGATAGCCCTCGAACTCGTGCGCTTGCGTGCGGAGCGAATCCAGGAGACGCCGCGCCGGGCGGGCTCCCACCACGTAGCGTGAGTCGATCGCCGACAGCTTCGTGACCTGGCTGTCGGTGATACCGTAGTCCAGCCGGTGCTCGAAGAAGGGCCCGATCGGGTTGATGGCGTTGATGTCCACCTCATCGGTGCCGACTGAACCTGCCGGTGCCGGCGCTGGTGCCGGCGTGCCGCCATGGCCTGAGCTACAGGCCGCCGCGGAGACCGCAAGGCACACGGCGAGCACAGTGCGCGGAAGCGCGCCAGGAGCGCGATTCAACGGCGCAGGGCGAATGGGCAAGCTGTCCTCGGTGCGTGGAATTCGGTCGGGTGGCCGCAACGTCACGGCGTCTCGGACCCCCAACGGGCGGATCGTGAGATTTCTCCGTGGTACCCTTGCGAGGTCAGGAGTTCCGCGCCGGGCCGGGCGCGACCCGAGTCCCGCCGCCGGCACCCGTGACGCCGCAAAATTGGGGGTGCGTGCGCCTTGACGATAGGGGCACGCGATGCCCCGGCGCGAGCGCGGCTCGCCCCAAGCAATGATCCGCGGACTACGCGCAGATCAGGTAAGGATCCTGTAACACCCGGCCCATCGGGTAGCGCCGCGATCCCAGTGCGCTGAAGGTTGATCGCACGAGCGGCCACGGTCGCATCGGCCAGTCGCACGACACTTGGACCGGGGGTGCGGTGCACGTCTTCGGAGAAGCGGTCAGCATGGCAGGCGCCATCTTCCTGCTCCTGGCGCTCGGTCTCGCGTTGAGCTTCGAGTTCGTGAACGGGTTTCACGACACCGCCAATGCGGTCGCGACGGTCATCTACACGCATACCCTCAAGCCCACCCACGCCGTCGTGTGGTCCGGCACCTGGAATCTGATCGGCGTGCTCGTGTCGACGGGCACGGTCGCGTTCAGCGTCGTGTCCCTCCTCCCGGTCGAACTCGTGATCAATGTTGGCTCGGGGGCCGGCTTTGCCATGGTCTTCGCTCTCCTGATCTCCGCGATCGTGTGGAATCTCGGCACGTGGTACCTGGGGCTTCCGGCTTCAAGCTCACACACGCTGATCGGCTCCATCATGGGAGTCGGCCTGGCGAACTCGCTGCTCGCGAAAGGCCATGTCTTCGGAGAAGGCGTGAATTGGGCACAGGCCAAGAACGTCGGCGCGTCGCTGCTGGTGTCGCCGATCGTGGGATTCGTCTGTGCTGCCCTCCTGCTGCTGTTGGGCAAAGCCCTCATCAAGCGCCCCGAGCTCTATAGGGCGCCGGACCAAGGCGCCCCTCCGCCCCCGTGGATTCGCGGTCTCCTCGTCCTGACCTGCACCGGCGTCAGTTTCGCGCACGGATCCAACGACGGGCAGAAAGGCATGGGGCTGATCATGCTGATCCTGATCGGCATCATCCCTGGCGCCTACGCGCTCAAGATGGGCGCGGACCGCGCGTCGATCACGCAACTGGTCGCCGCCGCCGACGCGGCGCGGCCGGCCTTTACCACGGCTGCTGGCGGAGCACTCGTCCCGGCGGACGCGGCCAACGACACGCTCTCGGCATTTCTCAAGACGTCGGGCCAGCAGTCGCCTGCGACATATGCGGCGATCGCGTCTCTCGACCAGTCGATCGCCGACCGGCTCCGCGCGACGCCGGCATTTGCCGCGATGCCGGTCGAGAGCCGGAAGACGCTCCGGACCGACGCATACCTCGTCGCCGAGTCGATTTCGAAACTCGACAAGAGAAAGCTGCTCGCCGATCCGGCACTCGGCACACCGTCCCGGGACCTCAAGAAGCAGTTGGACAAAGTCACGAAGTTCATCCCGACCTGGGTCAAATTCGCGGTGGCGCTGGCGCTCGGTCTGGGCACGATGATCGGGTGGAAACGCATCGTGGTGACCGTCGGCGAGAAGATCGGCAAGGAGCATCTGACCTACGCGCAAGGCGCGTCGGCGGAAGTGGTGGCGATGCTGACGATCGGGGCGGCGGACTATTTCGGCCTGCCCGTCAGCACGACGCACGTCCTGTCATCGGGCGTCGCGGGTACGATGGCCGCCAACCGTTCGGGCCTTCAGATGGGGACGCTGCGCAACCTGCTACTCGCCTGGGTGCTCACGCTCCCGGTTTGCGTGCTCCTCGGCGCGACGACCTTTGCCGCCGGCCTCTACCTCGTCCTGAACGTATTCGGCCTCCGGTGACGCGCGCGGCCCCGGGCGCGGCGCCCGGGTAGGCGATGCCCCGGTGATTCGCACGAACACCCGCTTAAATTGGCAGGAGTGGCTCACCGGCCAACGCCGCCGGCCGCGATGCCGTACACATGAGGGGGCATGGCGCGCGCTGGCGCGCGTAACCGAAGAGGAGTGAGGCAATGCGAGTCGTCATGGTTTTGGCAGCTGTACTGTTTGCCGCGGCGTGCAGTGGCACGGACCCCGATTCACCGTCGGGTCCGTGCGCGCAGGACGAGCAGGCAGCACTGTCGCTCTACGGACCGCCACTCGGCGTCTCCACGAACGGCAACACGACGACCTATACGTGGGCCAGCGCGGTCGGGACATTCACCGCGACTGGATCTTCCTGCTCCGAGTCGATCACCTGATGACGCGAGAAGGACCGCTCACCGAGCGGTCCTTCGATCATTCCGCGATTGATCAATCGAGAATCGGCCGGATGGACGACGGCTTACGCGCCGCGCGGTGGTGAATCCGCCCTGATGTAAACAGGATCGCCCGTCTGCTCCGCCCACCACCGCAGCGTCTGCTCGATGACGGCGCCGGCATCGTCTTCGCCGCCATACGTGCCCATCACATGCCAACCGCCTCGTCCTTCGACATGAACGGCGAGCGCATCAGCCACGGGCTCTCGTGGCTGCGCGGGTCGTGCAACCCCGGCCTCGCCGATCTTCCGCGGCGGCGGAGGCTGCCGGACGTGATCCACCCGGAATCGCAGTCCGTTGGTGGTCTTGAACGTTACGGGCCAGTCCATTGAGTCTCCCTTGGGTTGAGCCGGGGCCCACTGCCGTTCTCCTGCCGCGCGCGTTTGCCGGAGTCGTCCAGGCATCGCGATCAGCGAGGTGATCAGCGCGGATTCAGGAGGTCGGCCCGTCACATCCGGTATACTGACAACCGCAGCATACCCTCGGGGCCGGTGTTAGTCCACCTGCCGGCCGCTGCGCCCGCCCCTTAGTGAGCGGGGGCCTCGAGCGCAGCGGGGACGCCGGTTCCCACGACGAACGGCGACGACAGCGCGTCGAAATGGCCGGCTCGCAGGATTCGCTGGCCATCGGCCGACAGCAGGTACGCCACGAAGCGAGCCCCGGCCGCCGCATGCGGCGCGACGGACGGAATGGTGACGGCGAAGAGAATGGGTGCGCCGCGCACGATGATCGTGTCGCCCAGGGTCTTACCGACGACTCGCACCGACGCCGTGGCGTACGTGGCCGCATCGGCGGGAGTGCCGAGATCGATTTCGGGTGGCAGATCGACCGTCCTGAGTTTCGACTGGTCCGCGAGGTTCTGGTACGTCCAGATGTAGTCGAGGTCGCCCGACTGCAGCAAAGCCACCTGGTCGGCCTCCCGCGGGCGGACATTGCGCTGCGGCGCGGAGGCGAGCAGCCCCGCCGCCAACCCGGGCGTCCGATAGTAGCGTTCGGCCAGTTGAAACGCGAGAAGTGTGCGGTAGCCCGATGGATCGGTGTTGGGATCGGCGCGGCCCACCTGCACGCCCGGCCGCTGGATGATGGAGACCCAGTTTGCGGGAGTGATCTCGCGTGCGAACCTGGAAGTCTCCGTGTACGCCAGCACGAGGCGGTTCCTGCCAAACACTGCGTACCATGTCGTGTATCGCGGCATCAGGAGTTTTGGAAACACGTCGGGGTCGGCCAACGCGATCACGTCCGGGCGTCGACCCAGCTCGGTGACGCGTCGTGCAACCTCGAGGCTCGCGCCCGGTTCGATCTGATACTGGATGCCGGTGCGAGCGGCAAAGCTGTCGAGCACGATCGTCAGTGCCTTCGTCATCGATGCCGCGTTCATCACGACGATCGCGGAGTCGCCTCTCCCAACCGAATCAGACTTGCTCTGCGTGCTGTGGCCGGCCGCAGGCTGGCAGCCCGCCGCCAGCAACGTGCTGGCGGCTCCGGCCGTGAGAAGCGCACCGGAGATGAAAGACCGTGTGGCAAGCAATGCCGTGTGCGCGCGCGTCGTCCGGGTCGCCCGCCGCGTGCTCAGAACGGCATGCGGAGCGTCAGCGTCCACGCGTGATCGTATTGACGGAATGTCGTTGCCGCGATCTGCAGGCCGGCGCCCACCGTGAGCCCCAAACGATCGTGGATCGGGAAGCGGCCGAGTACCACGCCCGGCGTAACAAAGAGCTGATTGTCCCCCCGCTTGGAGCCGTCCCGCCAGGTCTCACCATTGAACTCGAACTCCGGCCACAGGAATCGGGTGAGATGGTATTGCAGCGTGACGTTATACAGGAAGGCGTGCCCGATGTCGCTGGCGTTGCCACCTGGGATGTTGACGCCGGCCGTAGCCTGCACGTCGAAGTCGCCCCATCCCTTCCCGCCCGCCAAAGTGGGCGTGATGATCGCCACCCCCTCCCCGTTTGCCTCGCCGCCGGTCGGCAACGTTGCCCCGAGAAAGCCGGTGAGAATGCAGTCGCAATGCGTTTCATTTCCCGAGAGGATCCGGTACTTGAGCAGCAGCGGCCAATCGCCCCAGCCATCGGGGTCCTTGGGATTCCGGTGGACTGTGTATGCCGGCACACCGACAATCAGCTCGACGGGGTTGAATGGGATCAACTCGAGCCCCTTGCCGTTGTCATAGATCGTGGTATTCGTGCCGGCAGGTGTGGTCCGCGAGATGAAATCGGCCCGAAACTCCTGCTCCAACCGCGGGGTCGTGGTGTAGATCGGCGTTACCCAGTGCGGCTGCTGCGACTGGATCGCTGTGGCCCGCTGCTCCCACTGGTTGAAAAAGCCGCCACCGCTCGTACTGTCCTGCGCCAGGCAGGGGGTTGCTACGCAGCCCAGAGCGCACAGCACCGCGCCGCGCAGGGCAGCCGAGTCGCCAATCGTCACACGATCCTCCGGAACGGTTCGTCGTGGAAAGCCGGGACCACTCTGGCTCGTGCTGCCGATCAGCGAGGCAGCCCACTCCGAACGTATCACTGGAGGGAACGTTAGGCAACGCTACCTAACGTTCCCTCACAATTGCGTTCCGGCTACAGCATCGCGAGCACCTGCTGTGCGGCGCGGTGCCCTTCGGCGGCGGCAATCGGCCAGTGCTGGTTGCCATTCAGCTCGGAGTGGCCGAAGGTCACCCGCCCCCACGGCTGGCGCAGCAGATCCGCCGGCGTCGGCTTCCCGTTCTTCGGCGTGTAGAACCCCGGCCCCGCGT
>Ga0070733_10000072_pt1 | contig 94141 bp, 82 predicted proteins | sample Coa_R1_9_FD_66450 | JGI IMG/M metagenome (GOLD analysis project Ga0070733, IMG submission 66450) | Surface soil microbial communities from Centralia Pennsylvania, which are recovering from an underground coalmine fire - Coalmine... | ecosystem: Environmental > Terrestrial > Soil > Unclassified ...
TTTGGCGCTGCGGGTCATCGCGCGCAGAGACAGTTTCTCGAGCGCAATCACATCGGCTCCGTCGACCAGCCGACGGGCGACCTTACGAGCATAGTCGCGCCGCGCATTGGCTTCCCGCTCTCTCGCGCGTGCGAGGCGTTCACGTGCTTTGACCCGGCGATGCTCTCGGCCGTTGATGACTCGCCTCGCGCGATCGCGCACCGTCATCGCCTCAAGCTCTCGCTGGAGCCGCGCCGTCGCGGCCCTGCGCTGTTCGCCCACTGCCGGATTGGCAATCAACCGGCCATCGGACAGTGCCGCCAGGACGTGTACGCCCCGATCCACGCCGATCATCTCGTTGCTTGCCGGCAACGGCCGTACCGCGCGTTCACACTCAAAGCACGAGTACCAGCGGTTGTTCTTGCGCACCACCCAGGCACGGCCGTAGGCCGCCGGGACCTTTCGCCCTTTGCGCAACTTGACGGCACCGACGTCAGGGATGCTCACGCGCTGCTGCACTCCGTCCAAGCGTAGAGCCCGATCGCCGTGGGGGAACTCCAGTTGCTGCCAGCGCTGCCAGCTCTTAAATCGAGGATACCCTGGTGCCTCGCCACGTTTGCAGTGCCGGAAGAAGGCGCTCATCGCCAGGTCCAGGCGATGCAGCACCGCGTCTTCTGCTTCGCGGTAGACCGCTCGCAGGCGCCGGTCTTCGGCTCGCAGTGCCGTGATTTCCGTGTACTGCATCTTCGCCGTTACCGTGACCTTGCGCAGGCGATAGGCGTCACGGCGTTGCTGCAGCAGCGCGTTATATAGCTCGCGTGTCACGTCGAGCATAACCGCCAGTGCGGCGGCTTGGCGCGTCGTTGGGTAGAGGCGAATCCGCTCGATGCGTTTCACAACGGCGAGCATAACCCGGCCGAAGGCCACCTGCCTGGCACACACCGCTTGTCAAGTAGTCGTCGTTCGTGATGATCGCTGCGCCGCTTGCGCTTCGCACGGCACTCCGGTTCGCAGTCATTGGATCGTCGGACCTGGCGACGGCGTCGTTCACATCGTGTTCACTACCATGGAACCGCAAGCAACTGCGGCTCCAGGGTTCCCGATGTTTTGTCCGTGGATCACGCGGCAGTTCAAGAGGCCGCCGCACTGCTGCCTCGCCGCCTGGAAGCTCGGCCGGATTAGGGCCGGCGGTCCTTCGCAATCGCTGCGTAGCGGAACTGTCCGGGCATCCAGGAGCAGATGCTCCCGTCGTTCATGACAAACGACTCGCACCCGTCGACCTCGGAGTTGAAGTCTTCGTTGAGCTTCTTGGTAGCCGGCCAGTTGACCGCCAGCTCTTGGCGTGCGGCACCCCGCGCCTTCGTATTTGAGAACTGCGGCGATTTTACGAGGGTATTGAGTGCGCCGGCGAGTCTTCGAGCATCATCCATTGGCGTGGGCGTTATCCTTAGGGTGACTTCGGACCCGCCGGTGGCGTCGGCCGATCGAAAGGCCACTGCCACGGCGGCGTCGCCGCGGGCTGCGGCGGAGGCGTCACGAGCGTCCCCGATCCTACCGGTCCGTCGCCGTCATTCCAGATGCTGCCGTCGTCAAAGCGAACCATCTGCACGCTGCAAACGATTTTGGACGAAGCCGGTAGCGCGCCGACCGCCCTCGGCGCCGCAGGGGCGGCGGTGGAATGACTAATCGCTATGCCCGGCGCGAACCGTCCGACGCGATCGTCGGTTACGCTACCTTCCGTTCGCCCGATCGCATCGACGATTCTGAAGGCAAAGCGAACCTCGGTCGCCGTGCGCTGGCTGACGTTCGTGAAGTCGAGGTAATCTGAGAACGTAGACCCAGCCGCCACCTTCTGCTGCGTCACGGCGCATTGGTCGATCGTTATCGGAGCGACGCTGTCGGGAATGGTCGTTTGAATGGCAACTGATGCGCCCGCCAACAACGGGATCGCAGCGATGCAGAGCCACAGTCTGTTCGGCGACAAGGGTGAGGAAATTTCCACGACGCAAGGCTCGACTCATCTATGCGACCCGCTAGCCGCGCGTTTACCCTACAAACCCGCGGTCGTCTTTTCCGATAAACCGCCTTAAGGCGTTCAGGCATTGGCTTGCGTGAGCCGAGACCGACTCGATCTCGGAAATCTCCGCACCGTGCGCGATAGTGTTCCCCTGCGCGATCGCGGCCTCGCGCGTAGCCGCTTCAACCGTCGAGCAGATCGACACCGGGCGTGTGCCTCCGTAGACCAGTCGTTCGCGCTCTCCTTCCGCCCAGCGCTCAACGTCGCGCATCAAGGCTTCCAGCTCTTCGGGCGTCATGGATTGCATGATAGCGGCCCGGCCTGAGAATGCCCTAAAAATCTCCCGGTTCCGGCTCAGCTTTTGCAGCCGTCGCCAACGCGCCGGTCGGCTTTGACCGCCGCGTATGCGCCATGGGGCGCGATCGTCAAATTGTTTGCGAACGCATCGCCGTAAGGCGAGGTTGGGAGCGCCGCTCGCATCGAACGCGGAGTGCTCGTCACGCCCCAGCCCCAACCCGCAGCGACGCCGCACTGGCAATGGCCCTTCGATCCACCGACGCCACCGTAGCGGTGCGCGTCTTCAAGAGGGGACGGTGCCGCTTGGGCCCAAATGTTCTCCGATGACGAGCCTGCGCGGTGTTACCGGTCTGGCCGTGGTAATTATCGCGGCGATAACAACCGCTTGCGCGGCACACTCGGGAGGCGCCCTAATTCCACCGAACGGCTTCGAACCGGTTCCGGTTCAAGGGCCGGACGGGGCGCGGGCGCAAACGCCAAATCAGTCGCTGTTCGCGCCGAACCAAACGTACTGCGGATTTGACTGCTATATTCAGGACATCGATCAGTTCACGATAGCGCACGGCAAGCCGGCGTTGACGCGAGGCATCGGCAATGCATACGAAGCCGTCAACTCGCAGAATTATATCGTGGCGCCGGCGGGGGGCGTCTACGACTGGGCTTACGGCAACTCGAGCATCCCCGCGTGCAACGGCACCAACGGACAGGGCTATTGCGTCGCTTATTTCGCGCCGCGAAGTACCACCCCGAAGGTCGTAGCCCCGGTCAACTGCACGGGGTACGGTACTGGCGGCCAGACGCCGGGCCGCCGGAACTTTTTCGCCTTAACCCCCGACCAGCACGACGTCTTCGTTCCCGGCAGCGGTGTCACCGGCGGATGCGTCAGCGGCGCGCCGGAAACGGTCAACGAATACGCAATTGCAACCTCGAAACTCATTAGAACCTACGTGCAGCCTACCAAGATCAAGATCGGGCCGGAGGCCGCCGTCTCGATCGCCGTTGACGGGGATGACCATCTCTGGATCGCTTGGAACACATCAGGCCTGGAGGGCAAGGGGCAGACCAAGTTGGCCGAATACACGCTGACGAGCACAAAGGCCATCCGAATGTTGACCATCACCGGATCGTGGTGGATCTCGCTTCAAGTCGACGCTGCGGGCGATCTTTGGGCCCTCGAAGACGGCGGTGGACAAGTCCCGTCGACGGCTGCATACTTCAATCCCTATGCGAAATGCATGATCGACCGAAGCTATCACAAAGGTGACGTCCAGCGCTCGAAGGTCGTGCGTCGCTTTCACCACGGGCACGAGAGCGATTATTACGGCTCAATCAATGGTAACGGCGGGGACGGCGAGGATAGCAACGCCGACTTCGCAATTGCTTCGAACTACGTCTACATGAGCGCTCTTTACGGTGGAAGTACGAAAGGAACGGGATTCGACGTATGGACAAAGACCTCGGATACTGGGTATACGTGCGCGAATCCGACCGCCCCGTTTCTCCCCGATAACGGCGGAGGATTCGTCGCGACTGCGCTGGATGCGAGCAGCAACCTGTGGGTCGGTCTACCGCAGTCTCGCACCGGAACGCTTTACGAGCTGACATCCGGCACGAGTCTGCTCGCTAGCGTAACGAGTGTGAGGGCAAGCTTCCCCGGCGACTATACTTCAGGCCCTATGTATATACCGCAGCCCCTTGCGAATCAGACGAAGGTGCTGCTGAGCTTCGAGGGCGGCGCGCAAGGCAGTACGCCCAACACGACGCTGGTCGCCGACTCGAGCGGAAACCTCTTCGGCACGACGCGAACGGGCGGCACGTTCGGCCACGGAACCGTTTTTGAGCTTGCCCGCAGCGGAAAAATCTATAAGGAAACGGTGTTGCATTCCTTCGGCGGTTCCGACGGCCAGGACCCGGAAGGAGCCCTGCTCCTTACTTCGAGCGGCGAGCTTTACGGGACGACCGCGCAGGGCGGCGGCAGTTGCCAATGCGGCGTCCTCTTCTCGCTGACGCCTCAATCGGGCGGTGGCTACTCGTATAAGCGGCTGCACGCGTTTGCCGGCAATAGTGATGGCGCCAATCCGATGGCAGGGCTCGCCGTCGATGACGCTACCGGAACGCTATACGGAACGACCGAATATGGCGGCGGTGGCCATTGTAGCGGCTCGGTCGGGTGTGGGACGATCTTTGAATACGTTGCGGGGAAGCACTCCTACGCGCAGCTCACGACGTTCTCCGCTGGCTCGGGCGACTTTCCCGTCGCGCCGCTAACGGTCACCAGCTGCACGAGTTGCAGCCTGCCCGAACTCACGGGCGTTGCCTCTCACGGGGGCGCGAATACCGAGTGTACCGACGGCTGTGGAACGATCTTCCACACCGTGCTGTACAATAGTCAACCCGTCGTCGTTCCGATCTATTCTTTCGGCAGTCATAAAGGCGACGGTACGAATCCGGAGGGTCCGCTGACGGCGGTATCGAGCTCTTCGACGGCGTTCGTCGGCACGACGAGCTCAGGGGGAAACCCGAAGTGTGATTGCGGCACGGTGTACTATGCGTCGGTTTCGTCCTCCGGTGCCTGGTCTGAGAAGGTTCTCCACGCGTTCACCGGATCGAGTGCGGACGGCCAAACGCCGGTGGGCGGCCTCGTCGCCGATTCCACCGGGGCGCTTCTCGGCGCGACGAATGCGGGCGGGGTACATGGTGCGGGTACCGCCTTCGAGGTGACCTATTCCGGTGCTGGGAGGAAGGCGCGCGAGAGCACAATTTACGATTACGATCCGTCGACCGGCGAAGCGCCCTTGGCGGGGTTCGCCCTCGGCAGTGCACACAACCAAAAGGAGGGGCTTTACGGCACCGCTAGCTCAGATGGAAAGCATGACGGCGGTACCGTGCTAGTCATTCTTCACGAGGTAGGATCTGGTCGTTAGGGAGGCGGTGCGCCTCAGCCAGAGCGCGCTCGTCGTTCCAATGCTTCCCCTCTTCGCACAGCTTAGCGACCTCGACGGCGCCGAACTCCGCGTGCAGCGCACGGAGGGCCGCGTCGTATTCTTGCTGCTCGGTATGGCCGCCGCGAAACTGTAGCGCAGCCAGCCGTCCTTCGGCGTAGCCGAATAGGCGTGCGGCGCGTTGGCGGTCTTGCCCATCCCGCAGCGCGCCAACGGCTGCCAGATGCTGGAACGCGATCGCGGCGAAGACGTCGGCTCCGATGCCGTGCGCCATCGTAAGCGCCTCGAGCCCGGAGGCCGTTGCTTCGTCGAACCATCCGGACGCAATTTCATACGCGCAGATGTTGAGCAAGTCGTTGACGATGTGCAGCCGGTTATTGGTTTCGCGATCGAAAGCCAGCGCTTTCTTTGCAAGGTCGAGTGCCGTACCCGGATCGCCCGCCAGAAACTCGGCCTCGGCAAGATTGCGCAGCACGCCGATCGTGCTATCCTCCGCGCCGGTGCCCTGGTAGAGCTGCAGCGCCTCGTCATAATAGGAACGCGCGCCCGCCACGTCACCGCCAATGTTCCGGGCATCGCCGATGTCGTGCAATATTCCCGCGGTCGCTCGATCCTCGTTTCGCTCGCGATACGTTTTGAGCGCCGCCTGCAACGAAACCTCACCCTCGCGAGCGCTGCCGAGTCGCGTGAGCGCATATCCGGCGTACCGTTGCGCCTTCGCCACGGAGAGCTCGTCGTGCAGTTCGGAAAAGGCGGCTTCGGCCCGTTTCGCCGCGGCCAGCGCCGAGTCAAAGCGGTAGCCCAACGTCCAAACCTGCGCTTCAAAGAGATCGATACGGGCGACGACCACTAGGGGCGTCTCCTCGCCGATCGCTTCCCGCGCCATCGCCAGAAATCGCCGTCGCTCGATCAGCGTCAAAAATGGGACGAGTTGCAAGGCGGTAAGCAGGCGCTGTCCCAACAGAACATCTTCGCCGCTACCCAGCGACCACTCGAGCGCCGCGCGCCAATTCTCGACTTCCGGACGAACTTGACGGCGCCAGACTCTCTCGGACGTCGTCGAGCACGCGTTGTCTAGATCCTCGGCCAGCGTCAGGAACGCCAGGGCATGCGCGCGAGCCGCCGCGGCCCGCTCGCCCTGCTCGATCAGCTTGTCGGCGGCGAACTCGCGCGTAGACTCGAGCAAACGATAGCGCTTTCCGTCGTCGGTATCGACCTGGACCAGGGACTTGTCGACGAGCGAAGCGAGCCGTGCAACCGCGGTCTCCTCGTCGACGCCCTCGTGCGCGGCAAATCGCACGACGCCGTCGAGCGTGGCGCCGGCGGCGAAGACCGAGAGCCGCCGAAAGAACGCCTTCTCCGGATCGGAGAGCAGGTCGTAGCTCCACTCGATCGTCGCGCGCATGGTCTGCTGGCGCGGCAGCGCCGCGCGATTACCGCTCGTCAGAATGGCCAGCGCGCGATCGAGCTGCCTCGCGAGATCCTCGATAGTCAGGGCCTTCGTTCGTGCCGCCGCCAGTTCGATCGCCAGCGGTACTCCGTCGAGCCTTCGCGTGATTTCGGCCACGACCGGAGCATCGGTCGCGCCCAGCTCGAAACGGCGATCGGCCGCGCGAGCACGCTCGACAAAAAGAACGACTGCGCCGTAGGCAAGGACGCTCTCGCGCGCTAGCTCCGTTGACGGCGGCACCGGCAGCGCCGGCATCGGATAGACTTCCTCGCCGCCGATTCCCAACGGCTCCCGGCTCGTCGCGAGCAGTCGAACGGAGGGACAGCTTCGGAGTACCGCGTCGGCGAGCGCAGCTACGCCCTCGATGAGATGCTCGCAGTTATCGAGCACGAGCAAGGCCTGTCTCGATCTGAGCTCGCGCACGAGGTTTGTGGCAACGTCAACGCCGGAGCCGAGCATGAGCTCCTGCGCCTCGGCCACGGCCGCAGCGACACGCTCCGCGCTCGAGACCGGAGCCAGGTCGACGAACCAAACGCCGTCGCGATAATCGTCGGCCAGACCGGCGGCCGCGTGGAGCGCCGCTCGCGTCTTTCCGACTCCTCCTGCCCCCGTGAGCGTAACGAGGCGGTACGCGCTCAGCAACTCGCGTATCTCGGCGATCTCGACGTCGCGGCCGACGAACGAGGAAAGCTGCAGGGGCAGATTATTGCGCCGAAACTCCAGCGAGCGCACCGGCGGGAACTGTGACGGCAGATCCGGCGAGCATAACTGATACACGCGCTCCGAGCGCGTCAAATCTTTGAGGCGATGTTCGCCGAGGTCGAGCAGGCTCGTCTGTGACGGAAGTGCCCCCTCCGCCAGGTCGGCCGTTACGCTCGACAGCAGCACTTGACCGCCGTGCCCGATCGCAAGGAGTCTTGCGACCCGGTTGACGGGCGGCCCGAAATAGTCACCGCTGCGCTCGTCGGTTGTCCCGCTGTGGAGCGCCATGCGGACGGCGAGGCCGTCGACGGCGCGGAAGTCCTCGGCGGCGAGTCGCTGTTGCGCGTCGTAAGCCGCACCCACCGCGTCCTCGGCACGCGCAAAGGCCGCGCAAAATGCGTCGCCGACGGTCTTGAAGACGTGCCCGGCGCGCGAAGCGATCGCCTCGCGCATGATCGCATCGTGCCGGCGCAAGGCTTGCCGCATCGCCTGACGATCGCGATCCCAGCGCACCGTGCTTCCTTCAATGTCGGTAAAGAGGAACGTTATCGTTCCCGTCGGTGCCACCATCGGGCCTAGAGTTTTCTGTTAAATGCGCCGTCTCCCATCACGCCGGCCGCTTGGCGCGCATTCCTTCCCGCTAAATCGCTTCAACGCGTCCACGCATTGGCTTGCGTGAGCTGAGACGGAATCGGATCTCGGAAATCTCTGCTGAGCGCCTCGCCGCGTCGCTTAGGGCAGGATCGGCGCGGTTTTGCAGCTGTCGCCCACCCGCCGGCACGAAACGATGCGTGTCGGTTCGTCGCCGGTGCGCAGCGGGGAACTCGGAAGCCGGCGCAAGGCACCCGTTTCCCGGTCGATGGCAAATCCAGAGACGCTGTTGGACCTGTAGTCCGTCGCATACAGAAATGCGCCGTCGGGTGTAATCGTCATTTCGGTTACGCCCGGCGCACCCTTGTAGGGCGAGGTTGGAAGCGGGAGTAACGTTTCGTTCCGCTGGTCGATTCGATAGCCTAGAATCGCCGCTTTCGCTATTCGAGTGGGATCGCTGTTAACGTAGAGAAAGCGCCCACGCGGATCCGTCACCATTGCGTACGGCTCGTTGCCGGCCTTGATCGGCGGCGCCGACGACGGCGTCAGGACTCCGGTGCGTGAGTCAACGCCGTAGATCGTAATCGTCCCCTTGGAGCGAGTTGTCAGGTACGCCCACTGGCCGCGCGGATCGATAAGAAGGGTGTGGTTGACGCCTCCGCCGCGCGCAAGTGCGGGAAGAAGGCGTTTGAGCGCTCCTCCGCTCGTATCGTAGGTTTCAACGTCCCGGCCCGTCACGATATAAGCCACGTCTCGCTGCGGATTGACGGCCAGCCCAAACGGAAAGCGAGCCATTGCAAACGGCGACCACGCCAGCGGTCGCAAGCCACCGGTCCCGCTATCAATCGCGTACCCCGTGAGGTTCTTCAGGCCGAGGTTTGCCGCGAGGGCGTAGTGACCGCTGCGGTCGATGGCGACGGTCGTTTCGCCGCCTGGGACAGCAAACGGTGAGCCTGGGATCTCGTCTAGCGTTCCGCTGCGCGCGTCGATCGCGTAAACGAATATGCCTGGGTATTGCGAACCTACGTAGAGATGGCGCCCCGCCGGATCGATCGTGAGGCTCAGCGCAAGGTTTCCCCCGTCAAACGGCGCGCCGCGTACCGGCCGCAGTTTGCCGTTCCGGTCCGCCCAGTATCCCCACAGGCCATGTTCCGTGCCGACGGCAGTGTAGACAAAGTTGACCGCACCGTTTTCCGGCGGGAGCGGTGGAGTGGGTGTGGGCGGCGGTGGCGCAGGGGTCGGACAGCGAACGAACGGGGTAGGCGACGGCGCGCTTGCGAGAGGTCTGAACGGCCACGGCGTAGCGTCGCGCGATGTCGCCGCCGGCACGAAGTTGACGATGCCTTGCGGTTGGCCGGTGCGTGCGTCGCGCGCCAAGACCCAAACGCTCGAATCCGGTCCGAACTTCAAGTCGTCTCGCCCTTCGTGCTGAGGGGGCGTCATCACCTGAATTCGATCGTTGTCGTCGACCCGTATGAGGCTCTCGCCGGTAATCCAGACCGCTCCGTCCGGGGCCATGGTTAGCGACATTGCCGGCCACTGCAGCAGCGAGTCTTGCATCGCGGGCTTAATGACACGCAGCTGCATCTCGCGCAGCGTGCCGTCCCGGTGCACGTGGATTAATTGCGACGGCGTTGACGCCCAGAGCGATCCGTCACGGCCAACCGCCTGAATCGGCGAGTTCTCCGGCTGAATTGGTCCGTGGACGAGGCGCGCCCGAATCGTCGGCTTCGAGTCGAGCTCGTAGAGGCCGTCAAAGTTGCTTACATAGACGTGACCGTTCGGGGAGCGAAAAAAGCTGAAGACGTCTTTCGGAGACTCGAGCGGCGTCAGCGTTCGCGTTCGCGGAGAGTAAGCCGACAGCGACTGATTTGAAGAGCCTCCCATGAGCCATACCACGCCGTGCGCGTCCTGGGCCACCGAGTCGAATGTAAGCGGCAACCGAAACGCTAGCGAGCCGTCGGCGCGCACGGCGGCGCTGCCATTAGACCGATAGTAAAAAAGCCCCTCGTGGCGAACCTGCGCGAGCGCGGAAACCTTCAAAAGAAGCTCGTCGTCAAACGATTTCGCTAAGGCAAAACCGAAATGCGCGGACCCGCAGCGCGCGTTCGAGGGCCAAAGCACTCGCACGTGCCCGTCGACGATGCGGTAAAGGCCGTAGCCCTCGGTTTGAACGATTAGGGAACCGTCCTCGAGAACGCCGATGTCCACCGGCGTCGCCGCGCCGAAAGCGCTCCTCGGAACAACCGCTTTGACTCGAATGCCGGCGTGCGTAAATGGTGCGCCGGACGGCGATGGACTCGGTCCCGTCGCAGCTCCGGCGACGAGGGCCGCTGCAAACAGCACCGCCAGCCGAATTGTCACCCTGGGGCGCAAATCTTTCACTTAAACGGGCGCTGATAGAATCCGCGCGACGTTTCTAAGGAACGTTGTTTCGTCGCCGCTCGTCGTGTACTCCGTGGATCCACTGCCATTCGCGCGGCTGCCGAGAAGCTCCGCGGTTCGTTCGGCATGCATGATCGCCGGATCGATCAACCTGATGCCGTCGCCAAGGACGGCCCGGAAGTGCGACTCCAGCACGGGATAGTGCGTGCAGCCAAAGACTAAAACGTCGAGATCGAGCGGCAGGTGTCCGCAGACCTCCGCGACCGCGGCGCGCGGCCGTTCGCCTTCGGTTTCGCCCGCTTCGACGAGGGGAACGAGCGCCGGCGCGGGGACTTCGACGACGTCGATGCCGCCGACGCGCGCACGAATCGTCCTTCCGTAGGAACCGGCACCGACGGTAGCCGCGGTCGCGACGACGCCGACGCGCTTAAATCCGCCACGCTCGACCGCGATTGCCGCCGACTCGATCAAGTCGAGCACTGCGGCGCGCGTTTCGGGCCAGCCGTAACGCTCGGCCACGGCGCACGACGTGTTGCAGCCCATCACGATTGCATCGACGCCGCGTGCATCGAGCCGAGCCAAGTTTGCCTGCAACAGCTTCAGCAGCTCCGCGTGCGTTCGGTCGCCGTACGGCACGTTGGCCTGGTCGGCGAAAAAGACGATGTCGGCCGACGGCATCCGTTCGCGGACGCGCGCCAGCACCGTCAGGCCGCCCAGTCCCGAGTCGAAGAGACCGATCACTTACTGTGCCGGTTGATCTGGAACCGGATACTCTTGGGCGTACTCGCCGATGCCGTCGGCGATCTCTTGCGCGACCTTTTGCCGCCAAGCGGAGGAGGTGAGCAGGGCGTAATCGCCAGGATTGGTCAGGAATGCCGTCTCGATCAGCACCGCGGGCATCCGCGCGTGCAGCGTCACATACAGATGGCTCTTGACGATTCCGTCATCTTTCGTTCCGTCCGCTGCGAGATGCGCTTCCACGATGCGCGCGAAGGCCGCGTCGTCGGGCTTGGAGATGTAGCAGGTCGTACCGTACGGCCCGGAGTTGATGAACGCGTTGGCGTGAATGCTGACGAACAGTCGCGCGCCGGCCTTGTTGGCGATGTCGTCCCTCGCCTGAAGCTCGTCGCGCGGGGTGTCGTTGGGCGCGTACACGTCCACGTCGCTCTCGCGCGTCATCTTCACTTCCCAGCCGCGACCGATCAAGATCGTGCGCAGCCGCTTTGCCATATCGAGCGTCAACTGCGCCTCGGAGACTCCCCCGTGCATCGTGCCGACGTCGCTGCCGCCGTGCCCCGGATCGATGACGATCAGGCGCGGGTTGGTCGCAGCGTAGCCGGCGCGCGGGCCGAACTTCCAGGTGGCATCGCCGGCACTGCCGGTCCCGGGCTCGGACTGCTCGAGCGGCGCCGCGGCGACACTCGCGCCCCCAATGCTTCCGCTTCCGGCGTGCGGTTCGCCGGCGACGTCTTGCGTACCGATCGCCAAGTCGAGGCCGTCAGCCGAGGACGTGAACGCGATCGGCTTGGGTCCACTCAGCGAGAGTGCAATACGCACCGTCGTCGGGTCTACTTGGCGGACGCGTAGCGAAAGCAGCGGCGCAGGAGCGGTTTGATCGGTCGGCGGCCCCTGCAGCTGCGCGTTCGCAATATCTACCCAGAAGCGATTATCCGGTTCGCGCAGGCGGTGCCACTCGTACGCTGCGCTGCCGGCGATTGCAATCGCAACCAAAACGCCGTCGGCGGCCGGCTCGACGGTGACGCCCGTCACAATCGCCGGACCGCTTGCCGAAGCATTCACCGCGCCGCTTGCGGACGCAGTATCGGGTGGAGGCTCCGGCGTTGGCGAGGCTTCTTGCGTGGCCGCTTGCTGCGAGTTCACTGCCGCCGCGCCGTCGAACGCCAGCAGAACGTCGCGGCCGTCGATATTTTGCGGCGCTTCGGCGATCGTCCCCGATTGCAGTTGCACGGTGACTAACGTGATCGGGTCGCGAACGCTTCCCACGTTGGTAATCGTTATGCTTCCGATGCCGCCGGCGCCGACTTGGCGGGTACCGCTTAGCGTCGTGCCGACGCCGTCGAAGGCGTAGGTAATCGATGTCGGGCTCTCTTGCGCGATCCGCGCGTGCAGCATCGCGCCGCCATGCGCGAAGAGCGTCACTCGAGAGGCCTCTTGGCGAACGTCGAGCGCGGCAAGCTGAGGCTGCAGTACTGCAACCCCGTTCTCTTCGTGCAGCGCAAGGTCGAGGGCGCGCAGCACTTCGCGCAACGGCAGATAGGCTTCGTCGCCCACGAGGAAGGGCGCGAAACTCGCCTGCAGCGCGATTGGGCCGGCATCGTACCGGCGATCGCCGATCGCGAAACTAACGACGGTTGGAACGGAGGTCGTGATCAGAACGTAACGCTCGCCGGGCTTCCACGTCAGGAAGGCTCCGGTATCGCTCAGCAACGCCGCAAAACCGGGATCGTTCACGCCGATTGCCGGGGCTCCCGCTCGTGAGGAGAGTTGCGTGAAGCGAATCGTTTGCCCCTGATAGGTCGCCGTCAGCGGCGCATCGGCCAGCGCCGGAACTGCGATCGCCAGTGCAGCCAGCATCGGCGAAAGCAGGGACGCGAGCTTACCAGTCCGAGCGATGAAGCGGTTGGTCCAGTTCAAAATTTCCTCCCGGCAGCGTCTCGAGCCGGTTTCCTTCAACGAGTATCTGCACCGCATCGATACCTTCGATCCCGGTCAACGAATAGATGAGCGCTTTGAACTCACCATTCTCGCCGAACGTCCCGCCGGCTTGCAGTTCGATATCCTTCGAGAGATCGAGCGTCGCCGTCGAACCGTTAACGCTCGCGTCGAGAACTCGAGTGCCCGGCGGAAAGCGAATCGCTTGCACGTCGTGCGGCGGCCCGGCTATGGCTTGGACCGCCGCGTAGAGTACGACGTTGTGGAGGCGTTCCGCCGCGCTTTCGTCGGGTTGGCGCGGGCGCATCGAAACCCGCATCGAGGCCAACGTCTTCCCGTCGAGCTTCGTATAGTAGATTGGGATGGTTGCGCCGGCGCCCGTCGCGCGATGGGAGAAATAGTACCACGTGCCGGCGGCGACGATTACTAGGAGCACGACGAGGATGGGCAGGCGCGGCGATCTCACGTCGAATCGTATCCTTCGCGAAGGTTGCTGCAAATACTTCCGTCGAACGCTGGCGCGCAATGAGCGGCCGGCTGCGGTGAAGTGGCTAAAGGGGACCGTTGCAAAGGAACGGCGGGCACTAGAGCGCGCGCGGCGGCGATTCATCGCAAAACCCACCGAGAAGCGACTGCACGCCGTGCGTACGGCCGGACGGCGCTTTGGCTCGCTGCTCGAGGACGTCGCCGAGCTCGCGCCCTGCGCCAAGCTGCTGCGACGCGTCAAGCGCGCGGCCGAGCAGACCGATGCGGCGCGCGATGCAACCATCATCTTGCGGCTTCTCGAAAACAGTACGGACCCCGGCGAACGGCACCTCGCCGAACCGCTCCTGGCCGAGCTGAGCGCCCGCGCAAAAGAGGCGACGCGCCAAGCTCACAAACGGCTGCAACGTGCGCGCTTTATCGGATAACGCGTAAACGTGAAACCCGAGCCGGTTCATCTGCGCGGTGTCACCGACGCCATCGAACTGGCCCGCCGCGTCCTACGTACCCGCGTGGGCGAGGTTCGCCGGCTTGCCGGCGGCTTACAGCAGCGGGATCAACAGGGGCTGCACAATTTCCGCATCGCCTGCAAGCGCCTTCGCTACGCGCTGGAGCGTTTTGCGGATATCGAACCATCGCTTGAAACCGTCGCGAAACCCCTTGCGCTGCTGCAGGACGCGCTGGGCGAGGCCCACGATCGCGACGTGCTGCTCTCGGTTCTTCCCGCGGCTATGGCGGGGACGGAACACCGTCTTACCGGCGAGCGCGAGGCGTGGGTCGATCGGGCCGTCGCGCTGTGGACGCAAGGGCAAAAGCTGCTGCTCGATTGCCCTCTCACCGCTTTCGAGGCTGCTTCTAATCATTCCTAACGAGAGCTTCCCCCTCAAGAATGCTAAAAAGAAAGCATGAAACTCCAAAACGTCATTCTCGCCTGCGCTATGGGCGCAGGATCCTTACTCGCAGCGGCGGCACCGGCCTCGGCGGCTCACGTCTCCGCTGGAACCGCGCGACCGGCAGCGACGGGGCGGGTGATTTCGGGCCAAGGTTATCACGGAACCGGATATCGGGGCACCGGCTATCGCTACGGCACCGGTTATCGCTACGGCACCGGTTATCGCTACGGCTACGGCTACCCGTATCGGTACGGTTATCGTTACGGCTACGGCTACCCTTATCGCTACGGCTACGGCTACCCCTACGGCGTAGGTGTCGGCATAGGTGTCGGCTACGGCGTTGGCGTCGGCGTCGGCTATGTTGGCGGAGGTTACGGGTACGGGTACGCGCCTTATCCGGCCGGATATTGGCGTCGCGCATATTGGGCTCGTCGTCCTTATTGGCGTCCTTATCGCCGCGCGTATTGGGGACGGCGCGTCATTCGCTAACGCATCAACGTCACTCTCATCGTTTTTGAATAAGGCTCTAATCGTTCTTAGTTAGAGCCGCACCCTTGATGATGGTACAGGTAACACATGATGATGAAACTTCATAACGTCCTACTCGCCTGCGCTCTCGGCGCGGGAATCTTCGGGGCGGCGCTGCCGGCCTCGGCTCAAGTCTACGGTGGCGTCTACATTCAAACTGCGCCTCCGTCGCCCATCGTCGAAACCGTGCCGGTTGCGCCCGGACCGGGGTATTTCTGGGTTGGCGGTTACTGGCGTTGGAACGGCTACCGCTACGCCTGGGTTCACGGTAACTACCAGTATCGGCCGTACGCCGGCGCGGCGTGGCACGCCGGGCACTGGGTAAACGGCCGCCGTGGCTGGTACTGGCGCGCCGGTCATTGGGGACCCGCATACTAGGCTAAGCTCGCTCAAACTTCACTAAAGCTCCCGCAAACATCGCCCACCGGTGACGCACCGGTGGGCGAGCTCCTTTGCGGCGTTGAACGTCGCGGGCCCATGCAGCTTCGGCGCTCGATGGGCCCGATCGACGCGGTTCTCTTTTTCGTCGTTGCGGGTTCGAACTTACAGTGGGTCGCAACCGCGGCAGCCGCGGGACCGAGTTCGCTCACGGTTTGGCTCATCGGCTGCCTGGCGATGTTCGTGCCCCTTTCAATCGCGGTCGTCTTCCTTTCGTCGCACTATCCCGACGAAGGCGGTCTCTATGTCTGGAGTAAGCGCGCGTTTGGGCCGTTGGCCGGCTTTATCACCGGCTGGACGTATTGGGCGAGCAATCTTCCCTATTTTCCCGCGCTGCTCTACTTTGCGGCCGGCAACGCGCTCTTCATCGCAGGCTCTCGCGGCCGGGCACTCTCGGCGTCGCCGCTCTATTTCGTCGCGGTAGCCCTCGGTGGGTTAGCGCTAGCCACAATTCTGAACGTCTACGGTTTGCGAATAGGAAAGTGGCTCACGAACGCGGGCGCCGCGGCTCGCTGGACCGCAACGCTGTTGCTGATAACGCTTGGCGCCCTCGCCTGGTGGAGATTTGGATCGGCCACGCACTTCAGCGCCGCCGCGCTGCGCCCCGGCGTGCAGATCAAGGATCTCATCTTTTGGTCGGTGATCGCCTTTGCGTGGACCGGCCCCGAAGCGATCTCGTTCATGGGCGGCGAAATCGCGCGTCCTCGCCGGACGATACCGATCGCGCTGGCCGTTGCGGCGCCGGCGATCGCCATTATCTACGTTGCCGGAACCTTCAGCCTGCTGGTCGCCGCCGTGCCCCACGACATCAATCCCTCGTCGGGTGTGATGGACGGCATCTCACGCCTTGCGGCGCACTTCGGCTGGAGCGCGTTGACGCCGTTTGCAGCGCTGCTCGTCGCATTGAGCTGTGTCGGGAGCGCCGGAGCGTGGCTGGGCGCCGTCGCGCGAATTCCGTTCGTCGCCGGCATCGATCGGTATCTTCCCGACGCCTTCGGCCGCCTGCATCCGCGTTGGGGCTCGCCGGTCGCGGCATTGGTAACGCAGGCCGCGATCGCCGCGCTCTTCATCTTCTTGGGCCAGGGCGGCACGAGCGTGAACGGCGCGTACGACGTACTCGTCAGCTCGACGGTCATCATCACGCTGCTGCCGTTTCTCTTCTTATTCGCGTCGGCGCTGAAGCTTCGCGGCGCGATCGGAACGCCAAGCCAGATTCGGATCCCGGGCGGTGCCGCAACGGTCTGCGTCGCCGCGCTGATCGGGCTCGCAACGACGTTGGTCGCGATCGTTTTTGCAGGGTTTCCGGCCGCGGACGACCCGAACAAGACGCTCGCGGTCGTAAAGGTCGTCGGCTTGACCGTGCTGGTGCTCGGCGCGGGTTTTGCGATTTACGCGAGAGGACGCCGCAAAGCTCTGGAATAGTTTGCCTACAGCTCGACCTCGTCAAGGGTTCCGTCGCTGTATAATTCATAACGTTTGCCGCCGGCAGAAGCGAGGAGCGGAAACTCGCCTTCCTGGAGCAGCCCGCTCATCGCCGGGTCTTGCACCTCAACGATGACGCTCTTCAATGCCTTGTCCTCCTTGCGCAGCCATTACCGAGCGGCATCGGCAGGCCTTCGAAGTTAAACGCACCTTAATCAAGTGTCCGTAGAATGAATCGCTAAGCTTTGCAACATTTTCTTGCCGACCTCACCCCCGCTGCGGCCGCGCTTCTCATCGGAGCGCTCGTCTTAGCATTTGGGTTTGAGGCCATCAACGGGTTTCACGACACGGCCAACGCCGTCGCGACGGTCATCTACACCAACACGCTCAAACCGTGGCACGCCGTCATCTGGTCGGGCATCTGGAACTTTGCCGGCGTGGCAGTATCGAGCGGTGCCGTCGCATTCAGCATCGTCGCGTTGCTCCCGGTCGAGCTCGTTATCCACGCGGGGTCGGCCGCGGGATTCGCAATGGTCTTCGCGCTGTTGTTCTCCGCGCTCGTCTGGAACTTCGCCACCTGGTACGCCGGGATTCCGGCGTCGAGCTCGCACACGCTCATCGGATCGATCGTCGGCGTCGGCCTCATGAACGCGGTTCTCACGAAGCATCCGTTTGGCGACGGCGTCAACTGGGGCAAGCTGCACGATACCTTCATGGCGCTCTTTCTCTCGCCGGTTATCGGCTTCGTGTGTGCGGCCCTGCTGCTGCTCTTGATGAAGGCGATCGTCCGCGAAAAACAACTCTACGCCGCGCCCGAGGGCACGAAGCCGCCGGTTTGGTGGATCAGGCTCCTGCTGGTGATCACCTGTACCGGCGTCAGCTTCGCGCACGGATCGAACGACGGCCAAAAAGGCATGGGGTTGATCATGCTCATTCTGATCGGCATCCTGCCGGGCGTATACGCGATCAACCCCACGGTGACGGCGGCCGGCGTCGCAACGTTGCTCTCGGAGAGCAAGTCCGTCCAGCCGATTCTCGATGCGAAAGCCGGTCCGGGGGCGCAGGTGACCGGACAGGATGCCGAATCGGCGCTTTCCGATTTCTTGAAATATGGTGCGAAGGCGGCTCCGGTTACGTTCGTCGCCCTCGCGTTCGAGAATCGAGCGATCGCGCAGATCGTCGGCACGGCGCCGACCTTCGATAAACTCACCGACGATCAACGCAAAGACCTGCGGACCAAAAGCTACCTCGTTGGAGAGTCGATCGGCAAACTGACGAAGCCCAACAAGACGTTTACGGCTCCCGGCGAAGCCAAAGAGTTGGGCGACTACAAGAAAGCGCTCGACGGAATGACCAAGTTCATTCCCATCTGGGTGAAGTTTATGGTCGCACTCTGTTTAGGCCTCGGAACGATGATCGGGTGGAAGCGCATCGTGGTCACGATCGGGGAGAGAATTGGAAAGTCGCACCTGACGTACGCACAGGGCGCCTCCGCGGAGCTGGTAACCATGGCGACGATTCAGGGCGCCGACATGCTCGGACTGCCGGTGAGCACGACGCACATCCTTTCCTCGGGCGTGGCCGGCACGATGGCGGCAAACGGTTCGGGACTGCAGATGCGAACGCTGCGCAATATCGTCCTCGCGTGGGTGCTGACGGTCCCGGTCACGGTCTTCCTGGGGGCGCTGATCTTCGGCGCCGGCTTCCTCATCGTTCTCCGTTTCTTCGGAGCGTGAGGCCAGGCCGTCGGGCGGGTTGGCGAGCCGGGCGGACGTTCCTGTACGCCGCGTGGGCTACGATGGTCACCGATCACCCACGCCGTCAAGGAGCCGCCAGATGTCCGCGTTCACCCTATTTCCGCGTTACGTGCGATTCCCGCGCTACATGCGCCCGCCGCAGCGCAGCGTCGAAGACGCCTCGATCGACTATCTTCCCGGGAACTACGCCGCGGTCGAAGCCGCCGTCGACGCGAAGTTGCTCCGGGGGGCGGAGCAGGTCGTCCTGGATCTCGACACCCTCGTCGTCCTCGATACCGAGGCGCTGCGGGGTTTGATCGCACTGCTGCGCCGGGCGCGCCTCAAGGGCGGCCAGATCGCGCTTCGATCGAGCCGCGACGAGATTCTCCGGACGCTTTCGGTCACGGGGCTCGACCGCGTCTTCGCCGTCATTGCGTAGGCTATCGCGGCGGATCGGGCCAGACGTTCGCTTCGGCCGCTCGCGTTAAATCGACGTGCCAGGGAATCGCCAAGAAACTCTCGCGATCTTCGGGCTCGAGTTCGTCGGCCGCGGCTCGCATTAGGCTCCTCGCCCGTTTTAACGCGCGTGCCGCCTCGGCCGAATCTCCGGTAGCGCGGAAGATCTGCGCCGCCGCCCAGTAGCAGTGCGTCGGCCAATCCGTTGCGCGCATGATCGAATCGTCGTCCGCGAGCAGTCGCTGCACCGCGTCGCGCGCGGCCGAAAGATTTCCGAGCGCGGCATGCCAGAGGGCAAGGTTGGCAAGCGTCGTGCTCGACCAGACCAGCGATTCCGACTGCGACCGCAGATCGAAGGATGCCTCGGTGAGCTCGATCGCTCGCGCGTAGTTGCCGGCCACTGCCTCGGCGAACGCGAGGTTCTCCAAAACCGATGCTTCGATCAATCCGAAGCCGAGCTGGCGCGCGAGCTTGAGCGCCAAATCGGCCGCTTCACGCGCGCCGTCGACCTGCCGGGTATACGCGCGCATGAAGACCAGGTTGGAGAGCCCGCCGACTCGCCCTCGCCCATCGCTCGCGCGCTCGAAAAGCTCGACGGCCCGCTCGGTGAAGGAGCGTGCCCGTTCAAAGAAACCGAGCCGCATCTCGAGTAAGGCTTGATTGAGGAGCTGTCCCGCGCTCCCGGCAAGGTATCCGCTCTCGGCGTAGATGCGGCCGGCGGCCGCGTAATGCCGTCGCGCCTGCGCGTACCCGGTACCCTCGGCGTCGAGCGTGACGCCCAGCCGTCCGTGAGCTTGGGCCTCGGCGAGCCGGTCGCCCAGCTTTATTGCCACCTCCAAGCAGCGCGCGCTCAGCGCATGACAGCGCTGGATATCGCGCCGCTGATACGCGACGGTAAATCCGCTGCTCAGCGCGAGCTGTTCCAGCACTGGGTCGGCCGCTCGTGCCGCCGCCTGCGCGGCCTCGTCGAATAGTGCCTCGGCTGCGGAGAGGTGCCCCTGGTGCGCCTCTACTTGCGCCAAAACGCACAAGGCGCGCGTCGCGCCGGCTTCGTCTTCGGCCGCCCGGCTATAGGTCAGCGCGGCGTTGGCCGAGTCGAAGGCTTCCGCCAAGCGGCCCAAGGCGAAGGCCATCTCTGCCTCGGCGAGGTGCAATGCCGCGCTGCCCGTTGCGTCGTTATCGGAAACGCACGCGCGCAAAGCGGCAGCGGCTTGTTCCAACATAACGCGATCGCCCGCAGTCGTCGCGAACTCCATCCGATGCAGCAGCGTCGCCCGGCGAAGTTCCGGATCGCCGAGTTCCGAGTCGACGCGTTCCAACGCGAGCAGCGCGGCATCCCGCGACTCGAGGTCGCCGCTTCGAGACTCGATCGTCACCCTTTCCAGCAGAAGATCCGCTCGCATGCGCGGCGTGGCATCGAGCGCGAGGGCGCGTTCGCTTTGTGCTCGCGCCTCGTGAAGCGCTCCAATCGAAATCGATCGGCGAATGGCCTCTAAATAGCAACGCGCCGCATTGGGGACGTCGCCCGCAAACTCGTAGTGGCCCGCAAGTGAGGCCGACAGCTCCGAAAAGCGCTCGGGATAGAGTTTTTCGAGCACGCGCGCGACGCGACGGCGCCGGACGGCGGCCTGTTTCAAAGGCACCGCCGCAGCGATCGCATCCTGAACGAGATGGTGCGTGAAAGCGTACTCCAGAAACCCGCGCCCGCTGGCTTCGCGAATGATGCGGCGATCGAGCAGCTCGTCGAGCGAGTCCGTGAGCGCGGCTTCATCCCACGCGCTGACCTCGCGCACGGCGTCGCGTGAGAAGCGATCGCCGATGCATGCGGCGATCTCGGCAGCGGTACGCGCGGGTTCCGAGAGCCGCTCCACGCTGCGCGCGACCACCGCTTGGAGCGACGCCGGCTCCGTGCCTGCCTCGCCGTTGCGCACGTCGACGACGAGCTGTGTTAGGAAGAGCGGATTGCCTCCCGATGCAGCGACCAGCGATTCGGCGGGACGATCGCGGACATCGGGCACCGCGACCCGCAGCTCTTCAGCGTCGCTGACCGAGAGGCGGCTCAGCCACATGCTCTGCGCGCCGCCCGTTGCACGAGCCTCGCGGCGCAGACGGTGAAACGCGTGGAGCCGCTGCGACTCCTCGTCGCGATACGTTACGACGATCATTACCGGCACGCCGCTAATGCGCCGCAGTAAGAACTGCAATAACTCGATCGAGGCCGGTTGTGCCCAGTGCAAGTCTTCCAGAATCAACAGCAGCGGGCGGGGTTTGGCCAGGTCCGCGATGCATCGAAAGAGCGACTCGAGAAGACGGACGCGCTCGCTCTCGGCATCCAGCCGCGCGATGGCGGGAAGTGTGACGCGTGCGGAGATTTCGGGCAAGAGCGTCGCGACGCAGGCGAGCGCCATGCTCGGGCGCAGCGAAGCGACGAGCGGAAGGGCCGAGCGCAGCGCATCGACGACGCTTTCGTAAGGCACCGCTTCGGGCGAGCTGGTGGTGCCGACGAGCACGCGCCCGCCGCGATCTTCGACGGCGTGCGCGAACTCCAAAGCGAGTCGAGATTTTCCGATGCCCGGCTCGCCGCCGACGAACGCACAAGCTCCGCGGCCACGCCCTACGCGATTCCATGTTTCCAGCAAGCGTTCCATCTCGTCGCGCCGGCCGACGAACGGTAACACCGCCGATTCGCCCGCAGCCGCCAAGCGTTCTTCGGCAACGTCTTCGCCGGCGACGGCTTGGCCGTGCGAAATTCGCTCGCCAAGAGCCACGGTTTCGGCCATCGGTTCGGCATCCATCTCCACGCGTAAGCGTTTCGCGAACGTCGCATACTCGCGCAGCGCACCCGCTCGGTCGCCGCCCTCGTAGCGCATCGCGATGATGCGGCGCACCATGTCTTCGCGCCAGGGATCGATCGCCAGCACTTTACGCGCGGTTTCGATTGCGAGCGCGAGGTTGGCGTTTCGTCGCGCCTCCGAAGCGTGTTCGGTAAGGCAGCGCAGATACGTGTCGCGGTAGCGTTCGCGAATGACGTCGAGCCATTCGTCGTACAGCTCGGGCAACAAGTCGCCGCGATAAAGCTCGATCGCCTCGCCGAGACGGCTGCGATCCGCCGCCGCTGCCACAAAAGCGTCGATATCGAGCCAGACGTCGGCGTCGGGATTCCACGCCACCTTGTCGGTCTCGATCGAGACGTAGCGCTCCGACGGCTGGGGCAAGATTTTCGGAAGCTCGCTGAGCGTCGCGCGCAGTTTTGCCCGCGCCGCTCCCTCTTCGTCGTCGGGATAAAGGAGAAAGGCGAGATATTCCCGCGACACCGGCGTCGCGCGATGAAGCAAGAGATAGGTAAGGACCTGCAGCGATTTCCGCGGCGTGGCCAGGATAAAGCGGTCGCCGTCAAGCGCGACCTCCAGATGGCCGAACAGCCGGAACTCGAGACGCCCGCGCTCTTTGGCGGGCGGTGCACGGAGTTCGCTCACCTTGGCGACAGGTTTGCCCTCCCGACTTTGCCTTCTCGAACCCAGCGGCCGCCTCCCCGGCCTAGCGTACGTTTCCGTACGCCGGTGCCGGTACCATGGGTCCTAGTCGCTTACCCCTTTCTTTCTTCGAGGAGCATTCATGTCCAAGCCCACCCTCTGCTTCCCGGCCCTGGCGATCGTCGCCGGTCTCGCCGGCTGCGCCGGCCAGACCGCCGCAGGCCCGTTCGTCCCGGGCGCCGCCGCCCGGTCGCATTCCCAGGCCGTTCCGCTGCACGACGGGTTCCGAATGTTCGCCGCAAATCGCGACGGCGGGAGCGTCGTCTCGTTCGAGTCGACGGCAAACGGTGACGTCTCACCCATCGCAAGCATCGCCGGGTCGAAGACGACGCTGATCGACCCCGACGCGCTGACCGTGGATGCCTCTGGGAACATCTACGCCGCAAACGACGGCGGAACTCAAGTCGCGGTCTTCGGACCTCATGCAAACGGCAACGTCAAACCTGCGAGAATCATCGGCGGCTCCAACTCGAACCTCGGTCCCACCGAGGGTCTCCTGGTCGATCGCTCCGGCGACCTCTGGGCGAGCAGTTACGGCCTTGATGACGTCACCGAGTATGCACCCGGCGCCTCCGGGAACGTGTCGCCGATCGACACGATCGCAGGCACCAACACAATGCTCAGCGAGCCCGTAGGAATGGCCATTAACGCTAAGGGGCAGCTCTTCGTGGCGAACGTATCCTCCGGAACGATCGTCGTTTTCGCTAAGGGCGCCAGCGGCAACGCCACACCCCTTGGCGTAATCGGCGGAAGCAGCTCCGGCCTCTCCAAACCGTTCGCCCTGGCATTCGATGCTCGTGGCCGCCTTCTGGTCGCCGACGAGTCCGCAGGCCTCCTCGTCTTCGCCAAGGGGGCCATGGGCAACGTCGCGCCCCTGCAGTGGATCACGTCGGTCAGCTATCCCGCGGGTGTCATGGGGGATTCCTCGGGCCACATCTACGCCGCTGAGTTCAGCAACGACACCATCAAGGAGTTCGCTCGCAGCGCCAATGGCAACGCGACCCCGCTGCGCACGATCGAAGGGCCGTACACCACGCTCGATGGACCCAACTTCCTAGCCCACTGACCGACGTCACCAACGAGGAGAAAAGAATGCGTCTGAATGCCGGGGTGCCGCTCGCCGTTTCGCTCGCGATGATCGGCGCCTTGGTTGGCTGCAACGGACTGCGGCAGAGTGCCGCGAGCGGTTTTCATAGCGGCTTTCGTTCGTCGTTCAAAACGAACTTCATCAAGTCGTGTACGGCGCAACCCGGCGCTACGGAGACGCTCTGCGGCTGCGTCGAAGCGGCACTGGAACGCGGGCATACCGACGACCAACTGATAAAGATGACGTCTGGCGGCCCCGAGACCAGCAAAGAGCTCGTCGACGACGCCCGCGCTTGCGCCGCGACGACGGCGAAGCCCGCCCTCGATCCGGCACACATCGACGCCTACGTCACGCCCTATTACTCTTCACAAGGTCCCGCGATCCGCGTCGGCCCGTTCAGTTCGGGGTTGGCATCGAGGAACCCCAAGCGTTTTCTCGCGACGATCGGAGCGATGAAAAAGCAGTGGCAGCGCCTCAGTTTTCCGGAACTCTACGTCGGGGCGATTCGGCTTTACGACCTGGGCTATCGGAATGATGCGGTGTACTGGTTCTACACGGCCCAGTATCGCGCGCGTCTCGTTAGCGTACTCCTCGACCCGGCCAAGATCGGCCAAATGGGCGACCCGGGCTTCGAGCTGCAAGCGGCAGGCAATGCCTTTATGCAAACCGTCGGCACGTGGATCAACGGATACGCTTTCGGCAACCCGAATCGTCTGATCGCAACCGTTCGCAGAGTGCAACGCGAGGGGCGGCGGATCGGCGATTTGCGCGCGATCTATCCCGACGTCGCGTTTGTTAGCCCCGGTCGCTGGCCGCCGGCGAATCGCCGGCTCGCCGACGGGATGGATTCGCTCGTTACTTATCTGGAGCAGCAAAAGAACGTCATCGCTCGGCAGCGCGCCGCCAACGGCACGGACGCGAAGTTCTCCCATCTGACGAGCAAGTGAAACGCATCGCGCCCGCCGTCGCCCTCGTCCTGGCAGCGGCAATAGGCTGTTCGCACGGTTCCTCAATCTCGTCGGCGAACTCCCCGTTCACGCAAAGCGCGCCGTCGGCCGCACCCGTCTATCCCGGTGCAAAGGCGGCCTCCGGAAGCGCTTACTCGACGAGCGACTCGTTCGACACGGTCTACGCCTTTTACGACAAGAGCCTGCCGCCGGGATCGGAGCGCTCTCACATCATGGCCCCCCAGGAAACGGCCGTCTTTCTCGTCGGAAGCGGTAACGATCAGCTCAGCATCACCGTCGCGAAGTCACCGGTCTGTTGCGGGACGCTCATCGTGATAGCCCGCGCCAGGGCGTGAGTAGTCTCGGACGCGTGATCTTGAAAGCAGTGAGATCGCACCCTTCGACTTCGCCGTCGCTGAGGATGCGCCCAATCAGGCTCGCGAACTTGAACGCGTGTCCGTCGCCTACGGCAACGCTGACGTTAGCGTGCCCGGGCAGCGCGCCGATCGCGAAGTCACGATCCGGCGTGCGCGCGTAGAGGCACGTCTTCACCAGCTCCAGCGGACCCAGCGCCGCCGGCAGGTATCGCTCGAGAAACCCTTTGACGCGCGTGGTAATTTCCGCATCCTCGTCGAACCCGCGCGTTTGCGCGTCGACCCTTTCGCCGGCGGAGTCCTGCGTGATTTTCACACTTTTCGTTTCGCCGAATATCGGAAACCCGTAGAACGAGGGCTCGTCCATCCAGATCCAGATCGGAAACTCGCCAAGCGTAAACGCGGCCGGATCGCGCGGAACGAAATAGATCACTTGCTCCTTGGTTACTTCGATGGGTAAACTCCGGCCAAAGTGGGCGAGTGCGCCGTTGGTCCAGGCGCCGGCGGTGACGATCAGTTTGCCGGCGCGGTAACGGCGACCGCCGGCTTCAACGTCGATCTCTCCCGCGGCCGCGCGCAGCGCCGTGACGGGCGTACGATCGCGCAGCGTCGCGCCGAATCCAACCGCCACACGCCGAAGCGCGTCGGTCGCGCGCTCCGCCGCAACGATGCCCGCGTCGGCTTGAAAGAGTCCGCGAACTTCTTCGCCGACGTGCCAGCACGGCCAGCGCTTACGGATCTCGCCGGCGTCGAGCTCCTCGAACGCCACGCCGCAGGCGCGCATCGAGTTGAAGTGCTCCGACATTCTGACCGGACTCCCGCGCGGACCGATATCGAGGCCGCCGGTCTTAAAGATCAGCCGTTCGCCGGCGTCGCTCTCCAAGGACGCCCACGCGCGATAGGCCTCCTTGGCCATCCGCACGTACGCCGGCGTGAAGTACGATAAGCGAATGATGCGCGAGCGGTCGTGGGAGCTGCCGCGCGCGTGCCCCAGCTCGAACTGCTCGAGCCCCAATACCCGCGCGCCGCGTTTGGCGGACCAGTACGCCGCGCCGCTGCCGAGGGCGCCGAGCCCCAGAACGATGACGTCGTACTCGCGCGGGTGTGGTTGCTCCATTCGCTGGCCGTTCAATGAGCAACAGCGGATTCCGTCACCGCGCTGAGAAAGTGCCCAAAGCGTCATGGAAACCTTTGCAAGGCCGAACGTTTACCCCGGCGCCAGGACGTTGCCCGCCGTGTGGTACACCTCGCCCGACGTCTTTGCCGAAGAGCAAGAGCGCATCTTCTATTGCGAGTGGCTCTGCAGCGGTCGCGAAGAAGCGCTGGCCCGGCCCGGCGATTTCTTTACCACGGAGCGCGCCGGAGAGAGCCTGATCGTCACGCGCGACGCCGACGCTAGGATTCGCGCCTTCTACAACGTCTGCCGCCACCGCGGCACGCGTCTCTGCAGCGAAGCTTCCGGACACTTTGCCGGCTCGATCCAGTGCCCGTACCACGCCTGGACGTACGGCCTCGACGGCGAGTTGAAGATCGCGCGCAACATGTTGGAAGTCCCCGGCTTCGACGCAATGGAGTATCCACTCAAAGAAGCCGCGGTCGCGTTGTGGGAAGGCTTCATTTTCATAAACCTGAAGTCGCCCTTTCCGTTCGAGCGAATCTTTGCGCCGCTCTTAGGGCGGTTCTCGCGTTGGAACGTGGCGAATCTCAAGACGGCGCGAAGCATCACCTATGAGGTCGCCTGCAACTGGAAGCTCGTTTTTCTCAACTACTCGGAATGCTATCACTGCCCGCTCGTCCACCCGCAACTCGAAAAGCTGTCGCCCTCGGAGAGCGGGCGTAACGACCTTTCGGAGGGGCCCTTCTTGGGCGGCTACTCCGAGATGCGCGAGCCCGGCACAAGCCTCGCGATGAGCGGGCGGAGCTTGCGCAAGCCGTTGGGAAGCGTCGCCGGCGACGATCTCCATCGGGCCTATTACTACACGATCTTTCCATCGCTGCTGTTGAGTCTGCATCCGGATTATGTGATGGCGCACTACTGCAGGCCGCTGGCCGCCAATCGCACGGAAATCGTCTGCGCTTGGCTTTTCGATCCGAACGCGACGGCAGAGCCGGATTTCGACCCCGGTGACGTGGCGGAGTTCTGGGATCTGACGAACCGGCAAGATTGGCGCATCAACGAGCTGACGCAGTTGGGCTTGAACTCCCGCGCTTATTCGCCCGGCCCGTACGCGAACGCCGAAGGCTTGCTGAGCGCCTTCGACCGGCATTACCTTCCAATCATGGGAGCCTAGGAGTTTGTCGGAGTACGACGCGATCGTTATCGGCGGCGGCCACAACGGTCTCGTGACCGCCTGTTATCTCGCTCGGGCGAAGTGGCGCGTTCTCGTGCTCGAGCGGCGTTACGTGGTCGGCGGAGCCTGCGTCACCGAAGAAACCTTTCCCGGCTTCAAAGTCTCGACGGCGGCGTACGTCAACAGCCTCTTCCGCCCTGAAATCATTGCGGATTTGCATCTGAACGAGCACGGCTTCGAAGCGATCGAGCGCAATCCGGCGTCGTTTTCGCCTTTCTTGGACGGACGTTATCTGATGCTGGGAACCGGCACCGCGCGCGACGTCGAGGAAATCGCGAAGTTCAGCCCGCGCGACGCACAAAGTTATCCGCGCTACGAGGCGATGCTCGAACGGGTGGCGTCGGTCGTCGAGCCGACGCTCACGCAGATTCCGCCCAACGTCCTTCGCCCGAACATCGGGCAACTGCTCGAAGCCGGCAAGATGGGTCGCGCGCTGCAACGCCTGGGACCCGGAATGAGCGAAGCGATTGAAGTCCTCACCGGAGCGGCGACTCCAATACTCGACCGCTGGTTTGAGTCGCCGGAACTCAAAGGGACGATCGCAACCGACGCCATCATCGGCGCGTTTATGGCGCCCTCGATGCCCGGCACCGCGTACGTGCTCTTTCATCACGTCATGGGCGAAACCAACGGCAAGCGAGGAGTTTGGAGTTACGTGCGCGGCGGGATGGGCGGCCTGACGCAGGCGCTCGCAAGCTCCGCACGGGCGCTCGGCGTGGAGATCAAGACCGAGGCCGAGGTTGCGCGCATTCTGACGCGCGACGGGCGCGTCACCGGCGTCGCGCTCGCAAACGGCGACGAGTTTCGCGCCAAACGCGTCGCAAGCGGCGTGGATTGCCACGTTACCTTCGAGCGGCTGCTGGAGCCGGCCGAGCTGCCACACGATTTTCGCGACGCCGTCGCACGGATTTCGTATAGCAGCGCGTCGTGCAAGATCAACGTCGCGCTCGAGCGGCTGCCGAGTTTTACGGCATTACCAGGCCACGAGCCGGGCCCTCAACACTTCGGCACCGTGCATCTCTGTCCGGATCAAAACTTCATCGAGCGCGCCTACGACGACGCGAAGTACGGCGGATTTTCGCGCGAGCCCGTCGTTGAGTGCACGATGCCGTCCGCGCTCGACCGCAGCGTCGCGCCCCCGGGCAAGCACCTGATGTCGATGTTCACCCAGTACGCGCCGTATCGTCTCGCGCAAGGCCCGTGGACCGACGCGCTGCGCAATGAGTACGCGGATCGCTGCTTCGACGTCGTCGAACGGTATGCGCCGGGATTCAAGGACTCGGTGATCGACCGCCAGATACTCACGCCCGTCGATCTCGAGGCGATGTTTGGGCTCACGGGCGGCAGCATCTTTCAAGGCGCGATGCCGCTGCATCAGCTCTTCGCGTTTCGCCCCGTGCCCGGCTTTGCCGATTACACGACGCCGATTCGCGGGCTCTATCTCTGCGGCGCGGCCGCGCACCCCGGCGGCGGTGTGATGGGCGCGGCCGGTTGGAACGCCGCGCGCGTCATGCTAAAAGGGAAGGTCTAACGTGCGCGCGCCGTCGCGCTATCGTTCTTGCGTGAAGTCGCTGGGGATGCTGAAGACCGGGTCGTTTGCGTCTAGCGGGTGAACGTGGCCGCGCTCGGTAACAAAAGCTGCACCCTGGCCGTTCTTGGCAGAAAACATGACGGCCTCGTACATCGAGAAGTGAAGGACCGGCAACGCCGGCCCGCTTTGCGTGAGGCTAAACCGTTTGTCGATGCCCGCGGCAGTAAGCTCGCCCATCAGCTTTGAGGCGGCGGCCATCATCGCTATGCCTTGCCCGGGCGACATCGGCTCGCCCGACCACCTGCCGGCACCGGAGCACTGCGGAAACGGGCGCGTAAAGGGGGTGTAGTACCCAACTAAGTTCGCGTCTTGTGTGTGCGATTCGCCGGTCGGTTTCGTTTCGGTGAAGGTCATTTGGGAGCGATACCCGTTGGTCTGCTCACCTCCTACCGCTCGCGCGCCCAGCGCGGTATTGGCGATCGTGATTGCGACCTTCGTGCCGTCGTCCTTCGGCACCGATCCACCGCTGCCGTTTGCCCCCGAAGAAGCGGCCGCTGGTTGGTCCATCGAGACGACTCGATAAGTCTTGTTACGCAGATTGAGCGTCGTAATCGTGCGGGCGACGCAGTCGGTAACGATTGCGGTTTGCATTGTGACCATGTCGGTGCGCTCTTTCGAGCCGGCCACGTAGTGCTTCTGCGCCATCCCAGTCTGCATCATCTGCGCCGCGCTCTGGGCGTTTGAAATGCTCTGCTGGAGGTGGCCGAAGAGTCCGCCCCCTCCCGCAGCCGGCGGCTGCGCCGAGGCTGCAGCGGAGTAATCGTCGTCGAACGAGCCCGGCTGGAGCGCGGACGGGTCCGTACCCATCGCCAGCTTCGATACCGAATCCCAGGCTAAGCCGCTCGGTGCAGCCGCCACGAAGGGCGACGACGCGAGGAAGAGCGCGATCGCGACGACCGTGCTGGTAAGAGCGAGACCTGGTTTCATTGGATTCTCCCTATCCGGCGAAGAGTTCTCAAACGTTCTCTTCAACGCCGAAGCTCAATACCCGGCGGCAGACCCAGCCGGCGTGCGCCGGTCGCTGCCGCCCTCGAGCAAGCCGGTACGCGGGTTGAGGACGATTACCTGAGCCGAGCCCCATTTTGCAACTTCGTGCAGCGTATATCCCATTTGCGCCAACGCGCGCGCCGTCTCGATATTGAAAGCTCCGGGCTCATAATCCAGCTGGTCGGGAAGCCATTGCATGTGCGTTCGCGGCGCGTCGACCGCAGTCTGCGCGCTCATGCCGTAGATCAGTACGTTGAGCAGCGTTTCCAGGGTCGTCGTAATGATTCGGGGGCCACCAGGGCTGCCGGTTACCATCTTCAGGCGACCGCCCTGCGTCACGATCGTCGGCGTCATCGACGAGAGCGGCCGCTTTCCCGGCGCAATCGCATTGCGCTCGCCCTGCACGAGGCCGTACATATTCGCCACGCCGGGCTTGACCGTAAAGTCATCCATCTCGTCGTTCAAGAGAAAGCCCGTGTCGCCCGCGACGACGCCGGCGCCGAATGAGTCGTTTAGCGTGTAGGTAACGGCGACCGCGTTTCCCCAACGATCGACGACCGAGTAATGCGTCGTCTCCTCTCCTTCATTTGTCGCCGGACCAAGCCCGGGGCGCACTTCACTCGAAGGCGTCGCGCGGTCCGGCAAGATCTCCGACCGCAATTTGGCGGCATACGACGGCGCAAGCAGTTGCACGACCGGGTTGGGCACAAAATCCGGGTCACCGAGGTAAGCGTTGCGATCCGCAAAGGCGCGCCGCTCGGCTTCGGTCGCACAATGCAGGAAGCGCAGGTCGTGCCAGCCCCAGGCCGGCAATGGATACGGCGCCAGAATGTTGAGGATCTCGCAGAGCGTCACCCCGCCCGAGCTGGGTGGCGGTGCCGCGATGAGGTCGTAGCCATCGAACGTGCAGTGAATCGGCCGCGGCTCCTCGACGCGATACTCCGAAAAATCATGCAGGGTAAGAATGCCGCCGTTCGCGTTGCTAGCCCGGACGATCGCGCTCGCGATCGGTCCGCGGTAGAACGCAGCGGAGCCGCCTTTCGCAACGAGCCCAAGCGTGCGAGCGAGCTGCGGGTTGAACTCGCGCGCAAGCGCGATCGCCGGCGCCATCAAACGTTGGCGCGACATCGTCCCGAACTCGCGCCGCGCCGCCTCCATTCCGGCCACCGTTCCCGGTACGCCGACGGCCAGCCAACCCTTGCGGAGGGCTTGCGTACGGACATTGCCGTAGCGGTCGAGAAACATCGTGGGCGTAGCGCGCAGCGGCGCCGTCTCGCGAAAGTCCACAAAACGCTCGCGGCCGTCGTGCAGACGAATCAACATGAAACCGCCGCCGCCGATGTTTCCGCAGCACGGGTCGACTACGGCCAGCGCGTACGCGACGGCAACCGCGGCGTCCACGGCGTTGCCGCCCGCGCGCAAGATGCTTACGCCGGCCTGCGTGGCGTCGTGGTGCGCCGTCGCGACCATCGCGTGGCGCCCCGTCGCGCCGGTCAGCAGCGCCGTGAGAAAGGCGCCGCATAAACTCAACCGGCGCGAATGTGCGTGATCCAGTGCCAAAGTCCGAACACCTTGAGTATCCAAACTACCATGACGACAACGACGACGGCATTCAACAGCGACTTGATCGGGCCGGCCATCGGGATGTAGTTGTTGACCAGCCAGAGCAGCACCCCAACGACGATCAGTACGAGGACGATTTCAATCAAAGGCATGCTGCAGAGTACCCAAAAAAGCCGGTTCCGCAACCCGCCGAACCTGGTTCATGAAGCCTCTCCCCGCGCTCTGCTCCCAAGCGTAGCAAGTGCCAGCGCGGCGACCGCCGCCAGCGCAACGATGTTTGAGATGACCGTGAAACGGTCGTTGAGCGTCATCGAAGCCGCCGTCATTGCGGTGGTTCCACTGCCGATGAGTCGTTCCATGATCGCGCCCGCGAGCATCGCGCCGGCGGCAAATAGGGCGACGAACGCCCAGGTGATTCGCTCGGGAAACGATTTGCGGTAGATTGCGATCAGCGGCAGAATCAGCAGATCGCCGTAGATGAACGTCGTGTTGGCGCCCAGCGGAATGCCGGCGTTGGCGAGATACCGCGCTACCGGCACGTTGCCCATCGAACAGACGAACGTCGCGACCGCGATCAGCAGCCCAACGATCAGCAGCAGCACGTAGCCGATGAAGGGCACGGAGCCGACGGCGCGCAGCGCCGCGGCGAGCGCGCCGGCCGGAACGAGCGCGGCGGCAAAGCCCGCGATCAAATAGCCGACGATCAACTCGGTGCGCAGCATTCGCACGTCGGCCAGTGCCGTCGAAGCAACGGCGCTCCACCCTCGGTTTTGCCGCGCCCCTCCATGGTGATGTTCGCAACCCCCGCTTTCTTCAGCGTCAACGCCGGCAACGTACTCACGCTGGAGCCGCGCGAGCCGCTGATTGCCGAAGAACAGCGAGAGGCCGAGGGTTACGACGGCGATGATGATGACGCCGCCGAAGAACTCCGCGAAGGCGAAGCGCCACCCCAGCAGCGACCAAAAGAGAATCAGAATCGCAAGATTCATGTTGGTTGACGAGATGAGGAATGCGCAGACCGCTCGGATGTCGGCGCCGCCGCGATAGAAGCCGCGTGCCGCCGCGGCGGCCCCGTACGAACAGGATGAGGAAATCACGCCGAAGCCCGCGCCGTACAGCAGGCCTTTGAGCCCTGGGCCTAGGTACCGCTCCATCGTCACCGGCGTCAACCTCACTTGCACGATCGCGGAGACGAGAAAACCGAAGATCAGGCCAAACAGGCTGTCCCAGAAAAACATCGCCGCTTGGAGAATGCCCGCTGCGAGCGCGTGCGCCAGGCTAACCGCCAACGGGAACCGGTGCGTGTCCGAAGAGCGGGGGAATAAAATGGCCGACCAGATACGAGAGCGCAAAGACCGCGCAGCCGTACATCGCCACCTCGACGCCCTTGCCGACCGGGCTTCGCTCGCTGAGCGTTCCGGCGAAATAGCCGACCGCAAAGAGGCCGACGAGGGCAAAGACCAGCGACGTCAGGGTGGACCCGAAGACCGACAGCGGCAACATGAAGGCCAAAATCGGAAGCAGCGAGCCGACGGCAAAAGAAACGGCCATTGCGACGGGACCGCGCAATAGGTTGGTGTCGTCGGCCACCCGCGGGTCGATGCCGAACTCGTCGCGCACCATCTCGTAGAGGTAGATTTCGGGATGTTGCGTCAATCGTTTGACGATCATCTCCGCTTCTTGCGCGCTGAAGCCTTTGAGCTTATAGTAGGCGACCTGTTCGGTGAACTCGCCCTGCGGATCGGCGTCCATCTCGCGCCTTTCCATGTCGATGGTGGCCCGCACGACCTCGCGCTCGGCCTTTCGTCCGAGATACTCCCCGACGCCCATTGAGAGCGCGCCCGCAAACAGGGCGAGGAACCCGCTGATGAAGACGGCGCTGCGGAGGCCCTCGGCGACGCCGACGCCGGTAATGATGCCCAGCGTCGTAAGGATGCCGTCCTGCATTCCAAAAACGATTTCGCGAATGCTGCGGCGTTTCTCGAGCGTCCGGCGCTGCAACGTGTCGGGAATTCGCGGCTCGGCCGTCATAAGCAGACCTTGACGGCTTCCTCGCCGAAGTCCTCGCCATGGCCAGACTACTCTCGACATTGGCCGCCGTCGCCGGCCTTCTTACCGCGACGCTTCTGCCAGCCGGCGCGACGAGCTGGCCGGTCTTCGGATTCGACCCGGCTCGCAGCGGGTTCAACACCGCCGAACACACGTTGACCGTGGGTAACGTCCACCGCTTGCGCGAGCGGTGGCAAATCTCGCTGGGCGCCGTCGCGGATTCCACGCCGATTCTCCTCGACAAGGTCCCCCTCGGGCGCGCAGAGGTGCCGATGCTCTTTCAAACTACGACGAACGGCGTAACGCTCGGCATCGATGCGACGTCCGGCAAGATCGTGTGGCGTTTTACGACGCACGGCTCGACCATCACCGATTCGACGCCGGCCGCGGATCCGTCGGGCACCAGCATCTACGTCCCCGGCATCGACGGTAAGGTGCACAAGGTTTCCGCCGCCAAGGGACGCGAGGAGCACTCACCCGGATTTCCGGCGCGGATCACGCGTTTGCCCTTGACCGAGAAGGACGCATCGCCGCTCAACGTCGCCAACGGCTATCTCTACGCGGTAACGTCGGGCTATTACGGCGACGCACCGCCCTACGACGGCCACGTCGTCGCCGTTAACCTAAGCAGCGGCAAGACCACGGTTTTTAACTCGCTCTGCAGCACCTATCGGAAGCTGATCAGAGCGACGACATGCTCGCAGCAGCGCTCCGGTATCTGGGGACGCGGCGGCGCCGTCGTCGATCCGGATTCCTCGATGAGCGGCCGAATCTACGCCGCCACTGGAAACGGCCAGTTCGATGCCGGCTCGGGCGGGGATAACTACGGCGACTCGCTCTTGTCGCTGAGCGAAGACCTCTCGAGCCTGCTCGGCAGCTACACGCCAACCGATTATCAGCAACTCGAAAACGGCGATACCGACCTGGGAAGCTCGTCGCCGGGAATATTGCCCGATCAAGGCACGAGCCAGACTCCATACATGATCGTCGAGGGTGGTAAAGACGCGATCCTCAAGCTGCTCAACCGCGCGGCACTGCCCGGCCTCGGCGGCGAGTTGCAGACGGTCGATCTGCCCGGCGGCCTCTTCTCCGCCCCGGCCATCTGGACGCAGGGATCGGGCACCGCGTGGGTCTTCCTAGGGTTCAGCAGTGAGGTCGTGGCGTATCAGCTGCAGACAAACTCGTCGGGTATCAGCCAGCTCGCGAGCGTTTGGAGCGCGAGCCCCGGCAATAGCCGGGGCGAGGGCTCGTCGCCGGTCGTTGCCAACGGGATCGTCTTCGTTGCCTTCGACGACGCGCTGGTAGCGCTCGACGCGGTCAATGGAAAAGAGCTGTGGAGCAGTGCCTCAAAGGGCGCTCGCGTCAATATCGGATCGATTCACTGGCAGAGCCCGATCGTGGTCAACGGTTGGGTCTACTGCTCCGATGAAAACGGCAACCTCACCGCGTACTCGCTGAAATAGCGTCGAGCGCGCGTCGCTGCTCCGCCGCAAGCGGTTGTTGCGGCGGCATCGCGCGTTCCCAGTCCGGGTCGGCGTGCGACCGCGCCGTGAGGTAGCGCACCGCGCCGACAAGCGGTACGCCGTCGAGTGATGCGCGGAGTCGCCTCAGCTCGCGGGCCTGCGCCTCGTCTCCCTTCTCGAAGACGCTCTTGGCTAACTGGGGCCAGAGCGCGACGCTGCCCGAGATACATCCCGCGGCGCCGCGCCTTTTTGCCTCCGCCAGATCGCTCTCCGAGCCGGGAAAGATCGAAACTCCGGGCCGGCGCGCAACGATCTCGGCCTGCAGCCTTGCATCGTTGGAGCTATCCTTCATTCCGAAGATGCGGTCGCCGGCCGCCGTAATCAGCCGATCCGCCAAACCGGGATGCAGCGTGATTCCGGTCATCCGCGGAAAGTTGTAGAGAAGCAGGCTCTTCGGCGGCGGCTTCACCGCGGCAATCAGAGCTTCGAAGAAGGCCGCGATCCCGTCGTCGGGTGCGTCGCGGTAGAAGAACGGCGGCATGATCAAGGCGGCTGCAAAGCCGCAATCGAGCGCGGCGCCCGTCAGCGCAACGGCGTCCTCGAGCGATGCGGCGCCCGTCCCGGCCATCAATCGTTGCATCGGCAGGCCGCTCGATGCCAGGGCCCGCATGTATCGCTCGCGCTGGCCGGCGCCAAACGACATCGCCTCACCCGTCGTCCCAAGGACGTTGATTCCGTCGCAGCCGTTTTCGAGCAGCTCGCGGTAGTACGGAATCGCCTTGGCGGCGTCGGGTTGAAGATCGGCGGTGACGGGCGTGAGCGCCGCCGCCCAGATTCCGCGGATAGCGCTCATCGCGGCGCGAAGACGTTCTTGAGAAAGAACGCGACATTCGCGGGGCGTTCGGCCAGCCGCCGCATCAAGTACGGAAACCAAAACGAGCCGTACGGGATCGAAAGGCGCACGCGGTAGCCGCGCTCGACCAGTCCGCGCGCAAGCGGTTCGGCGATGCCGTAGAGCGTTTGAAACTCGAAGCGCCCGCGTTTGGGCAGGCCGCGGGCCGCGGCGAACTCCTCGACGCGAGCGACGATCGACGCATCGTGCGTCGCAACCGCAGTGTAACCGTTGTGCGAAAGCGCAAGCTCGACCAGCTTGACGTAGTTTTGGTCGACGTCGCGCTTTTGGGAAAAGGCGAGCGACGGTGGTTCGAGATAGGCGCCCTTGACGATGCGGACGTTCGGCGCGGATGGCAGCATCGCGCGCAGATCCGACTCGCTGCGATAGAGATACGACTGCAGCACGAAGCCGGCGCAGCCGTAGCGTTCCTGCAGAGCGCGGTAGATTCGCAGCGTTGCATCCACGTACACTGATTGCTCCATATCGAGCCGCAAGGTATTGTTCGTCGCGCGCGCCTCGGCCGCAATACGCGAGGCATTTTCGAACGCAAGCTCGGGGCTGATATCCAGCCCGACGTGCGTGAGTTTGAAGGCCACGTTGGCATCGATCTTTTCCTGCGCAAATGCCTGCAAGAGCAGGCAGTACTCGTCGGTTACGCCCAGTGCCTCGCCGGCATCGCGGATGCTCTCGCCGAGCAGGGTCGCCGCGACCGAGAAGCCGCGCTGGTTCGCCTCACGCGCAACCGGCAAGAAGTCCGCGATGTTCTCGCCCGCGACGAAACGGCGCGCACCCAATCGCATGCCGTAGCGGGTAACGCCGCGGCGCACGATCGAATTGTCGGCGGCCGCCAAAATTGCCGTTCGCAACGGACGATCGAGAAGTTCGCTCACCTCGGGGCCTTCGACTCCGCTCAGGATGACACCAGCTAGCTCAGGATGACACCAGTTAGGTGGAGAAGGGCGCTTGGTGAGAGTGCCATGGGTTCTCGTCGTGGCGATCCTAGGGTCCGCGATGTCCTTTATCGACAGCACCGCGGTCAACGTCTCGCTGCCCGTGCTTCAGCACGAGCTTCATGCCGGAGCCGGTCAAACGCAGTGGGTAATCGAAGGCTATGCGCTCTTCCTCTCGGCGCTGATTCTGCTTGGCGGCGCGCTGGGCGACATCTACGGACGGCGCCGAGTCTTCGCGTACGGCGTCGTGGTCTTCGCGGCCGCTTCCATCGCGTGCGCGCTCGCCGGCAGCATCGTTGTGCTTATTACGGCGCGCTGCGTCCAAGGCATCGGCGGCGCCCTTTTGACGCCCGGAAGCCTCTCGTTGATCAGCGCAGCCTACTCGGGCGAACGGCGTGGAAGGGCCATCGGTCTCTGGTCGGGATTCTCGGCGCTGACGTCGGCCTGCGGGCCAATCATCGGCGGCTGGCTCACCCAAGAGTTCTCCTGGCGCTACGTCTTCGTCATAAACGTTCCCCTTGCGATCCTCGTGCTGATGACGCTGCACTTCGTTCCCGAGAGCCGTGACGACTCGGCCGAGCGGCGGGTCGACGTGGTCGGAGCCGTGCTGGCAACGGCCGGACTCGGTTTGCTGGTCTACGGGCTCATCGCTATGAATGCCGGACGCATCGCTCCCATTGCGCTCGGCACTACGCTCGGCGGAATGGCGGTGCTCTGCGCCTTCGTGCTTTTCGAGCGGCGGACGCCCGACCCGATGGTGCGCTGCGATCTCTTCGCTTCGCGCGATTTCAGCGCGGCCAATATTTATACGTTCCTTCTCTACACCGCGATCGGAGGCAGCCTGTACTTCGTGCCCTTCGTGCTCATCAACGTCCATCAATACACGCCGACCGAGGCCGGCGCCGCGCTATTGCCGTTCATCTTCATCATGGTCGCGGCGTCGCGCTGGTCGGGGGGCTTAGTCGCGCGGATCGGCGCGCGAAAGCCGTTGATTCTCGGGGCGATTCTCGCGGGCTTCGGATTCCTGGCATTTGCCTTGCCCGGGAGCGATGGATCCTATTGGGCGACCTTCTTTCCGGCCGCGACGATCTTGGGATGCGGGGGCGCGCTCTTCGTGGCCCCACTGACGACGACGGTGATGAACTCCGTCCCGGTCGAACACTCGGGCGTCGCCTCGGGCGTCAATAACGCGGTCGCGCGAACCGCGGGGTTGATCGGCGTCGCCGCCCTCGGGGTCATCGTTACGACGTCGGCTTCGTACGCCGGCGGATTTCGCAGCGCCATGATCGCGTCGGCGCTACTCGCCTTCGCCGCGAGTCTCTTCGCCGCCAGGGGCTTCACCCGTTTCGAACCGGCCGCGGCCGGCGCGCCCGAATCCACCATCCGGGATAATCGCGCTTAAAGGAATTCTTAGCCTCCGTTAACGAGCCAGGCCGAGGACGTCGCCGAACACTTCGAACGGAAGTAATTTTTCGCTACCTTGCCATTGGAGCACACGAATGAATCTTCAACGTTTTTCGGCGGCCCTAACGGCGAGCGCGCTCGTCGTTTCGGTAATGTCGGGGTGCAATAACGCTTCGTCTCTGATGCCGGCGACCGGCTACGGCACGATCGAGACGACGCGGCTGACTCCGGAAGAGCACGGCGTGCTGATGAGAAGGCTGCACGATAAGATCAAGCACGTTTTCGTTATTTTTCAAGAGAACCACTCGTTCGATAACTATTTCGGCACGTACGCCGGCGCCGAGAACCTCAGAACGCAGTTGGCGAGAAAGCACGGCTACATGCAATACGACCGCGTCGCCAACAGAGAGCAAACGGTCTTTAAGATTACCGACCCCGACGTGCTGGGCCCCGACCAAGACCGCTACATCCTCGAAAAGAAGTTTGACGGCGGCAACATGGACCACTTCCTCTCCGGGGAAGAGGTCGACAACATCAAAAACTATGGGCTCAAGCCCGCCGCTGCGCGCCAGTATGGCCTCACGACGATGGCGATCTACGATTGCGACACGATCCCATATCTCTGGATGTATGCCCACAACTTCACGCTCTTCGACTACTACTTCCAGTCCGAAACCGGACCGTCGTCTCCCGGAAACGTCGCGATGTTCGCCGGGCAAGCCGGCATCTCAGAAGAGCACCGGTTTCCGAAGCTAGCCTCGACGCAGAGCGAAGGCCCCGGAGTTCCGATCAACGGGGACCTCGATCCGTTCGCGGGACCGTACACCGGTAAAGACACTACCGTCCAAATCCCGCAGAGCTATGCCTCGCTCGGGATGACGCTCGGCGGAGCCTCCGAGGCCCAGTCGGCCGAAGCGCACCCCGGCAAGGTGATGAAAGATCTCACGACGATTGCGGCGTTGAAACAGCCCTCCATCCCGTGGATGTGGGCACAAGAGGGCTTCGTCAGGACCCGCGGCGACACGGCCGACGCCGGCTACGTCGCGCACCACAACGCTCCGCAGTATTTCGACTATATCCGCAACAATAAGGTCTACTGGTCGCAGGTCAACACGACGCAAGCCTTGATGAAGCAGATCACCGGCGGGACGCTGCCGGATAGCGGCGTCTTCTTCGTCAAAGGCTCCAAGGCCAACCACTTCGGCTGGAAGCCCGCCGATAAGAACCCGTTGGTCCAGGCCGACTACCTAGGCGACGACGACCATCCGGGCCCGGGAAACTCCGACGTCCAGGTCTCTGAAGCGTTCGTTGCAACCTGGGTCAATGCGATCGCTTCGAGCAAGTATTGGAAAGACTCGGCGATCTTGATCACCTGGGATGACGGCGGCGGATTCTACGATCACGTCGCGCCGACGGCCTTCGAAGAGTGCAACGACGGCTTTCCCTGCGGGGACGGGCAGCGGGTTCCGTTCATCGTCATCTCGCCGTACTCGCTCTCCGGCTCGGTCGTGCACGACTACAGCGACACAGTTTCAGTCTCGAAGTTCGTAGAGAATGTCTTTGGCGCTCCAACGATGGCCTCACTTCCCGACGAAGCTGTGGTCGAACCGTACGGTCCGCGCGACTATCGCAGCAAGGACCTCTCCGATCTCGCCGGCGCCTTCGATCTTGCGAAACTCAACGGAAACGCCCGGATCAACCCGCCTTCACTGGCGGAAATTCCCGGAACCGTCGTCGACCACTTCCCCTCGACGATGAACTGCAAGACGCTGCACCTGCGGCCGCTGAATATTCCGACGCAGCCGCCCTACTACCATCCCCACGAGCTCCTCAAGGGGAGCCTGCGGGTCGAGAGCCAGCACTCGCAGAGCGACTAGCCTTCCTCTGCAAAGCGCCGAATCGCGGCGAGATCGTCGAGCGCAGCCGCCAGGCTGCGTCCGGCGATCTCGTCGGCGAGGAAACGCATCGGCGTAGCGCGCGCGAGCCTCGAGCCATACCTCTTTGCGACGGCGATCGCGAGCGGAATCACCGCGAGGCCGAAGATCGCGTTGGCTGCGAGCCATGCGGGACTCGCGGCAGCGTAGAGATCGACCCCGAAGAGACCGCGCGACGCCACGATCAGCAGCGGCACCCACATCAGCGGAGCAAAGAGCAGCGTCCACATCGTCGCGCGAATACGCGCGAGCCGAAAGCGCTGCAGGCGGCTTTGAATGGCGACGACGGGTTCGTCGTAATCCAGGCTGCGCACTTCGAAGAGATGACGCGCTCCGGCGACGAGCAACGCAATAGCGTAGAGATCCAGCAGAGCCGCGGGAACGATGAACCTCGGCTCACCTGCGTGATCGGCTGCGAACCAGCCCAGCAGAACGATACCGATCAGGTTGACGACCAGATCGAAGGTGATCCTACGGGCGAGCTGGTTGAGCGACGTATCGGCCTTACGAAGATTCCATTGCGCGAAGAGCAGCGTATTGAGGCGGGTACTCGCCTCGAGCTTCCGGTTGCTCTGGTTCCACTGGGATTTGAGTTCCTCGAGTTCCATGGCGTTCTCCCTTCGTTAAACGTCATTGCGCGCGGCGACGTCGCGCTTGAGGCGCTGCTTGATTCGGCCGATCTTCGTGGCAACGTTGGTCTCCGATATGCCGAGAATCGCGGCGATTTCGGCGTACGAGTTGTCGTCGAGATAGAGCAGCATCAGAGCTCGGTTCAGCTCGTCGAGCTCTTCGATAAACTCACGCACGAGCGCGAGCGCATCGTCGCCTTGCGTTTCGGGCGGTGATGGCAGCAACTCGAGGATTGCCGGTTCGGCGGCCTCGACGTTCATGGCCTTGCGCACCTCGCTGCGATGAAATGAGATGGCGACGTTGACGGCGATCCGGTACATCCAGGTCGAGAAAGCGGCACGTTCGTCGAAGCGGCCGTAGGCGCGCCAGAGCTGGGCGACGATCTCCGCGATTAGGTCCTCGCGTCCGGCAGCATCGCGGCAGTACGCGCCGGCGACCTTGACGAGAATTCCGCGGTGCCGGTCGAGGCGATCGACGAAAGCGGCCTGCACGTCGTTCGTTCTCATTTCACCCGAGTTAGTCGCTCGGATCGCCTACAAAATCACACCTAGGCTCGGTAAGGCCTCTTCCAGATCGCCGATGAGATCGCTCGTGGACTCGAGGCCAATGCTCAAGCGCACGATCCGGTGGTCGTACGCCGGTCGCCCCGAAGCTTGGCCGATCGTGTACGCGACCGCGAGACTGGTCGTTCCGCCCCAGCTGTAGCCGATCTTGAAGAGCTGCAGCGCGTCGACGAAGGCCCCCACCGCTTCACGCGTCGGTCCCGGTTTGAACACGATGGAAAAGACCCCGGACGAGCCGAGAAAATCGCGCGTGTAGAAGTCGTGGCCCGGGCAAGATGGGAGCGCGGGGTGGAGGACGCGCTCCACTTCGCGGCGGTCGGCGAGCCAGTTCGCAATCGCCAGCGCGGAGCGTTCGATGGCGTCGAGGCGCACGGCAAGCGTTTGCAGGCCGCGCAGCGCGAGGCTGCAGTCGTCGGGCGAGACGGCGGCGCCGATCACCTGCCGTGCCTCGCCGAGTTTCCGATAGAGCGCTCGATCTCGAACCGTCACCGAGCCGAGCAGCACGTCGCTATGGCCGCCGATGTATTTGGTGATTGCCTGCATCGAGAGGTCGACGCCGTGCGCGAATGCGTCGAGCAGCACCCCCGCCGACCACGTATTGTCGAGCGCGACCAGTACGTCGCGCCTATGCGCCGCCTCGACAATGGCCGGAAGGTCCTGTACCTCCATCGTGACCGATCCCGGGCTTTCGGTCCAAATCAGACGCGTGTTATCGTTGAACAGCTTCGCGATCTCGCCACCGATCGTCGGCTCGTAGAAGGTAGCGGTTACGCCGAAGCGCGCGAGCAGCGACATCGTGAGCGCTCTGTTTGGCCGATAGACGCTTTGAGGCACCAAAATATGGTCGCCGGCTTTCAACAACGCGAAGTCGATGAGCGAGATCGCGGACTGTCCACCCGGCGTTAGGATCGTGTGGCGCCCCGATTCGAGTTCGCAGATGCGCGCGGCAAGCTCGAGAGACGTCGGCGTTCCGTAGAGACCGTAGGTGTAACCAGCGCGTTCTTGGTCCCAGTCGTCGGTCACGCCGGCGGAGTTGGGGAAGAGCGTCGTCGAGCCGCGGTAGACCGGCGTTGCGAGCGAGCGATACCCTTGCGGAATCCGTGCTTGGGAGTGCAACAGCCTCGTTTGCCAGGTGCCCATGTGCGGCGCTTTCAATCGGACGACCTACAAGCCTCTTGGGCGGCGTTGTTAATAGCCGTATACAGGTTATCGCACTTCTAATCTTCCGCACGGTTTTGATAACGCTTTAACGCCGGGTTCTAGGCGTATAGTGGTCTTCCGCGCCGGATATTTTATCCGTGGCGCTTGCCGTCGTTACCTAATGGAGGATTCCCCCGTGAACCGCCCGCCTACGCTTGGATTGCCGTTGCCATCACTTACGATCTTGGGGCTCATGGCCCTAGCCCTCGGGTTTGTCGCTTGTAATGGATCGGCGCCGCTATCGCCCGCAGGCTCGTTGACCGCGACGACGCGAGCGGGCGCTGTCCCCGCGACGAAGCCTAGCCCTACTCCGTATGTGTTCACGTTCGTGACCGTCGACAAACCCGGGACGGACGTTAACCGCGTCACCGGCATCAATGACCCCCAACAGATCGCGGGCACTCACGGCAGCGGGTCGGCGAGCGACCCCGCGGTCGGCTATAAAATCGGACCACCGTATACGGACTCGTGGTTACGTATCGAATACCCGGGAGCGGTCAATACGTACGCGATGGCGTTGTCGAACAATTTCCTTTGCGTGGGATACTTCCTTGCCAAATCGGTAGGTAACCATACGCTCGGCTTCGTCAACGATCATGGACTCTACACGTCCTACAAAAGCCCTAGAACTCCAACCGGGCCCAACACGGTCAACGAACTGCTCGGCGTCAACGATTACGAGACCGCCGTTGGTTTCTATACCGATACTTCCAATCAGAACCACGCGTACGAGCTTTACATCACGGAGGGAAAATTCGCCGGTCTCAACCCGACTGGCTTTTCCAACACCGAAGCAGTGGGCATCAGCGACCGGGGCAGCGTCGCCGGCTTCGGAGAGCACTCCGACGGAACGACCCACGGGTGGATGTATGTCAACGGGGCGTACACGGACGTGTCGTACCCCAACGCGGCAAGCACCGAGGCTCTAGCGATTAACTACCAAAACCAAGTTGTCGGCGAGTATACGAACAGCGACGGCTCGACGCATGGCTTCATCGCTTCGAACCTCAACGGCCCTTCGCCGCTTTGGCAATCGATCGACGAGCCCAATGCCGCGGGAACGACGGTCGTCAACTCTGTCCAGGATCATCACGTGATCGCAGGTTGGTACGTCGATTCGGCTGGAGCTACCCATGGTTTCGTGGCAACGCTTTGTGTCAGTTCGTGCGGGTCATTAAGACGTACCATACAAAGTATCTGAGTGACCGTTAGTATCTAAGCGCTCTGGGCATCCGAGAGGCTTGCACGCCTCTTGGATGCTTGAGGCGGTTGGGCGCAGAACTACCGGCGGATGGAAAACTCACGCCGAGGTCGCCGAAGCGAGGCCGAAGACCGGCCTCGTCTTAAAATTTCAATCCCGGCCATCTTTGGCCTATTTCTGCAGATCGGAGCAACGAGCTTCGGCGGTGGCGTCGTGGCCTATCTGCGAAACGGGCTGGTCAAGAAAAAGAAGTGGCTGGACGATACCGAGTTTCTCGAGCTGATGTCGCTGAGCAACACGCTGCCCGGTTTAAACGCAACGAACATGTCGATTCTCGCGGGCCAACGCTTGCGCGGATGGGTCGGCGCCGTCGCGGCGATGCTCGGAATGTGTTTGCCGTCTCTGGTTCTGATGACTGCTGCGGGCATCGCGTATGGCGAGGGAGGGGACCGGCCGTTGGTCACGGCGGCGCTCCGCGGCGTCGCGGCGGCGGCGACGGGTTTGATCGCGGCAACCTGGTTCCAGATCGGAAAGAAGTCGGTGAAAGGCTTCTACGACGGATTCTTTATCCTGGCGGCGATCCTGGGCATCAACTACTTCAAGCTTTCGGTGCCGGTCGTGCTGCTCTCGGTGGGCGCGCTGTCGATCTTTGCCTTCCGGCCGCACAAACCCGGAGAACATGCCAAGGAGGACCACGCGTGGATCAGATCCCTGCAATAGCCCGCGTCTTTGCGTATCTGTCATTGCTCACCATCGGCGGCGGCATGGCGGCCTTTCCGGAGATGAAAACACTGGTCATCGACGTCCATCACTGGCTGACCTATCCGCAGTTGATTCACATCTACAGCGTCGGCCAAATGTCGCCCGGCCCGAACATGATGATGGTCGCGACGATCGGCGAACGGGTCGCCGGGATCCCCGGCGCGCTGATCGCCGCGATCGCGTTCTTTGTTCCGACCGGCATTCTGACGTTGGTCGTCGGGGGCGCCTGGAAGCGGCTCGAGAACTGGCCGTGGCGCGCGTCGATTCAAAAAGGCCTCGGACCCGTGGCCATTGGTCTCGCCGTCGCCGGCCTTATAACGTTTGGCAAAACCGCGGTCACTAACTGGGTAACTTTGGGCGTCGGGCTCCTCGTATTCGCCGCCTCGATGCGCACGCGCCTCAACCCCGCGCTGTTGATTCTCGGAGGAGCGGTCGTCGGCGTTTTCGCCCTACGCTAAACGAGTGCCGTTTTGGGATAGAGCCCAAAGCCCGTACGCTGCTATAATCTTAAAGGCATCTTGCTAAACTGGAGCACTTTATGAAACTGCCCCCACGCGGCACCCGACGGGCTTTGGCCGCGGCGCTGCTCACGCTCGTCACCTCGTTTGTCCTCGGCCTGGCACCGGCTGCTGCCACGGGCACCGCCACGGTTCGCCAGAGCGACGGACACGTCGACGTCTACCAAAACGTCCAGCTCAAGGTCATTCACAATGCCCTGTTCGTGACGACGGCCGATGGGGAAGGAACGCTCGTCATTTACCGCGCCGCTTGCTCGTACCAGGGCGATCTTATGGTCTGCTTTGTGACCAGCGCAACGCTCGTGCAAGCCGGCAAAACCAGTCCACTCGATTTCAAGCGAGGTACGGCCTATGTGAACGAGACCGACGTGCCGCAGCCGCTCGCTCTCTCTACAACAAAAGTGCCACCGCATAGCATCGTGCTCACATTCACGACGGTGCGCGGGACGTACGTCGGCATAACCGGCCGGTTCGACCAGGTGGTGAAGTAATGAAATACCTATGTGCACTTGCGGCGATCCTTATCGCACTTACACCGGCGGTTTCGTCGGCTCAACGCGGCGGTCGCGGCGGCGGAGGCGGCGCTCGCGCCGGAGGCGGCGCGCGGCCGTCGGGTGGCGGCGGCTTCAATCTCTCGCGGGATACCGGTCGCGCGCCCGTGACGCGCCCGTCGCAGCCGGGATCGGGCAACCGTGGCAACGGCAATATCGGCAACGGCAACGGCAACCGTGGCAACGGCAATATCGGCAACGGCAACGGCAACGGCAACAACAACGGTAACCGCGGCAACGGCAATATCGGCAACGGCAACAACAACGGTAACCGCGGCAACGGCAATATCGGCAACGGCAACAACAACGGTAACCGCAACACGAACATCAACAACGGCAATCGGACCAACATTAACGTAAGCGGCAATACGGTTATTCGGAATCCGGTATACGTCAACAACTCAGCCTGGGGCTGGAACCACGGTGTGGCATGGCGACCCGCATATGGCTATTGGGGCGGCGGGTTTTGGGGCGCGATGGCGATCGGCGTTACGTCAGCAGCCGTCTTCGGTACGATTGCCTACAACAATCGCACCTATACTTCGTACCAGGTTCAGCCGAGCAGTCCGGGCGCAACGTTTCTCTCAAACTATCAACTTACGCAGGTCCAGTGCGGCCCCACGGGGCTCGTCGTCGTCTACGGGCCGGAGAACAGCGTGATCTGCGCAAATCCGAACAATCTGGTTACGGCCGGTAACTACCAGCTAAGCACCGATACGTTGACGCTAACCTCGATGTAGTCGCCGACACGCTTAGAGACGCGCCCCGCCGGAACCGCGACACTCCTGTTCAACGAAACGATTGAACCGGGGCTAAATGGGTACCCGTTGCGTATGAATATCTACGCACCGAAGAAATGGAGCCTTTCCGGACTCAACGGCATCTCCGACGCGACGCTCGAGATGCATTTCACGCTCTACGAGGGCTACGTCAAGAATACAAACCTGCTCAACGAGCGCCTGGGCGCGATCCGGCAGGCAGGCAAGGCCTCCGGCGCCGACCCGGCATACGCCGAGTTGGTGCGCCGTCTCGGCTTCGAGTACAACGGCATGCGCCTGCACGAATACTACTTCGACAACATGGCCAAGGCGCCGGGCGAAATCGGAACCGGCCGGCTTTATAACGCCCTCGGGGAGGCGTACGGCGGCTTCGAAGAATGGAAGAAAGACTTCATGGCTGTCGGAGGCATGCGTGGCGTCGGTTGGACGATCGCGTATTGCGACACGACCAACGGACAGATCACGAACCACTGGATCAACGATCACGAGAATGGAAATCTGGCCGGCTTCATTCCGATCGTGGTCATGGACGTGTGGGAACACGCGTTCATCAAGGATTACAAGCCGTCCGATAAAGGCAAGTATATCGAGGCGTTTTTCGCCAACGTCGACTGGAAGGCGTGCGAATCCAGGCTCCCGTGAACTGTTACTTCTTGCGCCACGGCATTGCCGTCGAACCCGACGAATGGACGGGCCGCGATTTTGACCGGCCGCTGACGAGCGAGGGGATCGAGCGAATGGAACGCGAGGCGCGCGCCATCGCCGGTCTCTCGCTCGAACTCGACGCGATCGTAACGAGTCCGCTGCTGCGCGCGCTCCAGACGGCGGAAATCCTGGCAAATCACCTAAAACTTCGCGACGACATCGTCCAAGACCCACGGCTCGCCGGCGGTTTCGACGCCAGACGGCTCTCCGAGATTCTCGCCGAGCACGCCGAGGCGAAAGCGATCGTGCTCGTGGGTCACGAACCTACGATGAGCGCCACGATCGGCCGGATCGTCGGCGATGCGAGCATCGAGCTTAAAAAGGCCGCGCTCGCGGGTGTTGCCTTCTCGGACGCCTCCGCGACGCGCGGCACGCTCATCTGCCTGATTCCACCGAAGATTCTCGTCAAGTTGGGGAAAGATCGTAGTCGATCGTAAGCGGCGCGTGGTCGCTGAAACGCGCATCTTTGTAAATCGAGACGCGTTGGACGCGCGGCGCGAGATCCGGGGTGACGATCTGGTAGTCGATCCGCCAGCCCAGATTCCGGTCCCACGCCGCCGGCCAGTTCGACCACCAGGTGTACTGCTTTGCCTCCCGGTTTACGAGGCGAAAGGCATCGACCCAGCCAAGGCGCTCGATCAGCACGTCCATCCAGGCGCGCTCCTCGGGGAGCGACCCGGTGACGTGGCCGTTCCGCACGAAGTCGTAGGTGTCTATTGGCTTATGCGCGATGTTGAAATCGCCGCAGACGATATGGGCGCCGCCGGAATGGCGCAGCTGCGCAAGCACGCCGAGCAAGCGCTCGAGAAAACTCATCTTAAAGGTCTGCCTCGCCGGACCGCTGATCCCCGAAGGCACGTACAGCGATGCAACCGTCACTTTGCCGAAGTCGAGCTGCACGAAGCGTCCCTCGGAGTCCATGTCGTCCCAGCCCAGCGAGCGCCGTACGGAGATCGGCTGATGCCGCGAGTAGAGCGCGACACCGCTGTAGCCGCGGCGGCTCGCGTCGACGAAATACGGCGTAAATCCGGTTAGTGCAGTCGCCTGGGCGGGCAGCTGATGCTCCTGTGCGCGCGTCTCTTGCAGACAGATAACGTCGGCCGCTTGCGCTTCGGCCCATTGAAAAAACCCTCGGCGCGCCGCAGACCGTATCCCGTTGGCATTGAGCGAAATCACTCGCATCGCTGACCCCGACTTACGACCCGTCGAAAAGGGAGCCTTCTTCTGCTATCAGAACGGCGTGCGGATGCAAGGGGGCGGCAAGTGAAGAGCCATCAATATACGACGCACGTGCGCTGGTCGGCCGCCGGCGAGGGCACGAAGTCCTATCGCAGCTACTCGCGCAACTTTACGATTAGCGCGCAGGGTAAGGCCGATATCGCGGGCTCGAGCGACCCGGCATTCCGCGGAGATCCGCTGCGCTATAACCCCGAAGAGCTTCTCGTCGCGAGCCTTTCCTCGTGTCACATGCTGTGGTACTTGCATCTCTGCTCGGTCAACGAAATCGTGGTCCGCGAGTATCGCGATGCCGCAACCGGGACGATGGAGGAGCGCGACGGTTCGGGAGAGTTCGTGCGGGTTACCCTGCGGCCCACGATCACGGTATCCGCCGGCAACGACCTAGCGCGGGCGGTCGCGCTGCACGAGGAGGCTCATCGCCTGTGCTTTATCGCGCGCTCCGTGAACTTCCCAGTCGACGTCAAACCCGAAGTCGCCGCTGAGGCGCGCATTTCATGACGAAACAAAGCCGCTATTCCTATTCCGAGACGATCGAGCGCCTATCCAAAGCGATAAGCGACGGCGGAAACGCGATCTTCGCGACGATCGATCAAGCCGCCGCCGCCAAGACCGTCGGCCTATTCCTGCGGCCGACCACGCTGATCATCTTCGGAAACCCCAAAGGGGGAACGCCGTTGATGGAGGCCTTTCCGCTCGTCGCCCTCGACCTTCCGTTGAAGCTGCTCGTATGGGACGAGGGTGGTAACGTCAGCGTCAGCTACGTGGCGATGTCGGAGATCGCCGCGCGATACGGCGTCGCCGGAATGGACGAGCGGATCGCTGCGATGGATCGCGGGATCGACACGCTGACAAATATGGTGGCTTAGCGGGCCGACCTTACTAGCGACTAGTGCTTGTGAAGAATGGCTAGCATCGTCGTGATCCACGTGACCACGATGAGCGACGTCATCCGCCACTGAAAACCGTCCAGCCGTCGTCCAAGGCCGTCCAGCCGAAGCTCGACCTGCCCGAAGCGCGAGTCTATTTGCGCGAACCGCAAGTCGACCTGCGCAAACCGCGCGTCGACCTGCGCAAACCGCGAATCTATGCTCGCCGCGAGGTCGCCCAAGCGCTTGTCGAGCTGCCGATAGCCCCCCTCGAGGTGGGCCATTCGAAGTTCCAGTGGCTGGCCGCTCATCACCCAATACTATCACGTAGGGGGGGAGCGGCGGAAAGGCCGGCGCCGGGACGAAGCATTTTGCGTGCCCGAACTGCCGGACATCGCCGCCTACATGACCGCCCTCAAAGGGCGCATTGTGGGTCAACCCCTCGACCGGATCGCCGTCATCAATCCGTTCTTCTTACGGACCCAGGAACCGCCGGCTTCCGCCCTGCAAGGCCGCACCGTTCGCGAGTTGCGGCGCATCGGAAAGCGCATCGCCATCGGATTCGATGGCGATTACTGGCTCGTGCTGCACCTGATGATCGCGGGACGGCTCCATTGGAAACAAAGGGGCGCCGGCGCCGCGAATCGCGCTACCCTAGCCGTTCTCGACTTCCCCCACGGCTCGCTCGTCCTGACGGAGGCCGGGTCGAAGCGGCGCGCCTCGATGCACGTGATCGAGGGCGACGAGGCGCTCTACAATCTCGACCCCGGCGGCATCGACGCCGTTCACTGCGATCTCGACGCGTTTCGTAGCGCACTGATGAGCGAAAACCGCACCCTCAAACGAGCGCTGACGGATCCGCGCACCCTTAGCGGAATCGGCAACGCCTACTCCGACGAGATCCTGCACGCAGCGGGCCTCTCTCCCATCGCGCTAACGCACAAGCTCACGCTCGAGCAGTGGCAACGGCTCTTCGCCGCAACCCAGGCGACGCTACAGTTGTGGATCGATCGCCTGCAAGGCGAGGCAACGCGCGAGTTCCCAAAGCACGTCACCGCATTTCGCGAAGGGATGGCGGTGCACGGCCGCTACGGGCAACCCTGTCCTGTCTGCGGCGAAAGCGTGCAGCGGATTCGGTACGCCGACAACGAGACGAACTACTGTGCGCGGTGCCAGACCGGCGGCCGGCTCTTGGCAGACCGAAGCCTTTCGCGGCTCTTGAAGTCCGATTGGCCGCGCACGCTCGACGAACTCGAACTCCTTCGTCGCAGGCCGGGCTAGATGGATTCCAATACCGCCATCGCGCTGGTCGTCGTCTTTGCCGCCATCGTGGCGCTGGTGACGATTGCGAATCGCATCAACGTTGCCTATCCGATCGTATTGGTGCTCGGCGGCATCGCGATCGGTTTCATTCCGCACGTTCCCACGATCGAGTTGCCGCCCGCTTTGGTGCTGGTCGTCTTTCTGCCGCCGTTGCTCTACTGGGAAAGCGTCACGGCGCCCACGAGCGAGTTCCGCGCCAACGCGTTGTGGATATTCCAAATGGCATTCGGCTTGGTCGTCCTGACGACGGTCATCGTCGCGCTGGTCGCGCACGCGATCGTCCCCGGCATGGGCTGGGGCGTCGCCTTCGTGCTCGGCGCCATCGTTTCATCGACCGATGAGGTGGCGTTCGTCGCCATCGCCGACCGCCTCAACGTGCCGCGCCATATCATCGGAACGATCGAGGGCGAGAGCCTCGTAAACGACGCAACGTCGCTCATTCTCTACGGGGCCGGCATCGCCGCGGTGGTCGGCGCTTCGTTTTCGCTCGCCCACGCGTTCGGGGCACTGGCGCTCTCGGTCGTCGAAGCCATTGCGATCGGACTCGCAGCGGGCGGCCTAGCGGTTCTGGCTTGGCGAGCGATTCAAGACGAAACGCTGCAAGGCGTCATCTCCGTCGTCGTCCCATTTGTCGCCTATCTCCCGGCGTACTATATCGGCGCCTCCGGCGTCTTGGCAACGGTGGTCGCGGGACTCTTCGTCAGCCGCTTCACGCCCAGCGTCCTGCTTCCAATGGCTCGCGAGATGTTGACCGGCTTCTGGGTGACGGTCGTCTTCCTGCTCAACGCCTTCATCTTTGTCGAAGTTGGAATCCGTTTCCACGATATCGTTTCCCGGCTGCACGCCTATTCGGGCGCCCAGCTCATTTTGTGGGGATGTGCCGTCGCGGCAGCATGCATTCTCGCGCGACTTGCCTGGACCTTCGCGCAGGGTCTGCTACCGATAACCAACGAGCCCGAACACGTTGGCGGAAAGGCCGACTGGTCTCACGTTTCGATCCTGGCTTGGACCGGCATGCGCGGCGGCGTTTCGTTGGCGGCCGCGCTGGCGATTCCGCTCGAGACAACCGCCGGCACTTTTCCTTATCGCGATCTCTTGATCTTCATCACGTTCGTCGTCCTCTTGGCGACGCTGGTCGGACAGGGCGGCAGCTTGCCGTATCTCATCAAGTGGCTGCGCGTCAAAGACGATCTCGCCGCGCAGGAGGAGGAACGCGTCGCGCTTGCGGCGACCGCTCGCGCCGGGCTCGAATGTCTCGACGAGCTCGAACGCGAGGGCAGCGTTCCCCGCCCGATCTTAGAACTGCAGCGCAAGCGCCTGCGCGCGAGATACGCGGAATTCGGCGAAAGCGCCGGCGAGGCCGCCGAGATGACCGCAACGTTCCGTCGCGTCGAACGGCGCTTGCTCGACACGCAGCGGAATCGGCTGATCGAACTGCGCGCCGAGGGTAAAATCGACAATACCGTCCTGCGCCGCGTCCAGCGCGTGCTCGATCTGCAAGCGGTCGAGATCGGTTTGCTCGATAGCACGGGACATGAGAAAATCGAAGAGGAAGGCGAGTAATAGTTGATTCGCTTCTTTTTACTTCGCTCAGCCAGATGATTGGCGGTCGGCAGGGCAGAGCGATTGGATCGAGGCCTCGGCTTCGGGGGCTGCCGAAACGGCCGTCTGGTGCACGTACATCGCGAAGTAGCTCGTGGGTACGCCGGTCGAGACCACTAAGTCGATCGTGATTGGTATCGTATTCTGCGAGCCGATCAGGCGGAAGAACGTGCCGTGCGTTACCGAGCAGAGCGTGACCTGATGGCGGTCGGCGATTTCAACCGACCCGTACTTCGCCTCGACCGCGTTTCGAATGGCGGCGAAGACCTGATCGTCGGTACCCTGCAACGTCGGAGTCGCGATGCTCGTTGCCACGACTAGTTGCGTCGAGCCCTTCGAGATCGGACTGAACCACAGCCACATCGGGGGCGACGACGCCGCGTTTGCTAAGCCGGCGGTCGTGCCCACAGTCCACCCCACGGGGCGCTCGACCGGCGGGTTTCCGAGCGAATTCGTCGCCGCAGCGGTCGAGGAATCTCCGGGCGGCGGACAGAGACTTTGAAGCGCGGCGATGGCGACGGCAGAGTCTCTCATGTTCGTGAGGCGCTCGTACGTCGCAATGTACTGACGCGTCGGTGTTACGGCGATCACGTGCTGTATCTCCAACGACCCAGACGCGTTTTGGTATCCGATCGTCCAGCCTAACGTCCCTCGGCACAATGTCGCGGCGCGGTTAACCGAAAGCACGAGCGAAGGCCGCTGCGCGCGCAGCTGCCTAACGAAGATCGAGCCAACCTGCTCGGCGGACATGCCGACGTTTGACCCCGAAACCACGTTAAGCGTCTCAGTTTTCGCAGGGCTTCTCCACAGACCCAGCGCGGTAACCGACACCGAGGTCAGCGGCGTCATCGGGAGCCGTGTCCAATCCCTCGGCACGGTGATGACGTTGGGCGGCGATGCGGCGCCCGTCGGCGTGGCGGACGGCACCGGCGTGACCGGCAGCGGCGAGGGCGCCGGCGGCGCTTGCGCGACGAGCGCTGTAACGAGAAACGCCTGCGCTAGAATCATCATTCCGAGCGGTACTCTTGATCAGCCTCGAAGAAGAGCGTATCCACTTTTCCATGCGCGTCCAGGCCGTACCAGATCAGAATCGAAGCCGTGCCTTTTGTCAGCCGGAATCGCGACACGATCAGTGAAGCATCATCGGGTGAGGGCATACGCCCGACGAGCGCGAGCGTGCCGCCGGGCCATAACTGGGCAATCCTGTGCCGAACGCGTGCGGTGACGCCAGGGCTCATTATATGAGCCAGCTCGGCTGAAACGAAGCGGTGAATATCCGCGCCCGCAGCGATGTTATCGAGCAGCGACCCGAGCGACGCCGCGAGGCGGGGTCGAGCGTCGGCGATCGGCGCAAGCTTCTCCGGAAGGAGCGGCGGGTCGGCGAGCCCGGCGATCACCCGCGTCATATAGTCCGGACGTGCCGAGTCGGAGTTCGTAAGCACCACGACGGTCAGCGAGTCGTCGGGATAGCGTGATATGTCGCAGGAGAAGCCCTGCCAACCGCCGCTATGCTCGATGATGCGGTGTCCGTTCTGCGTTGCGACGAACCACCCAAAGCCGTAGCCGGCCCCGTTGGGCTTTCCGTCGTTGAGCTTAAAGACGGTCCACATCGCGTTCAAGCTGGATTGTTCGAGCAACTGCGTCGTGTACAGGGCGGCGTCCCACTTCGCCAGATCCACGACGTTGAAGTACAGCGTGCCGTCGGCCGTGGAGTTGAAGGTCGGCGAGACCCAGTCTTGATTCTGGAGCGCGCCGTCCTCCCATTGATATCCCGCGGCACGGTTCGGGATGATGTCGGCATCGCTGATCAGCCGTGTGGAGGTCATCCCAAGCGGCTTGAAGATGCGCTGGGCAAGATACTCCGCGTAGAACATCCCCGTAACCCGATGGATCAGGAACCCAAGCAGCACGTAGTTCGTGTTGCGATAGTTCCACTTCGCGCCGGGCGGATTTTCGATAGGCAGCGCTTCTATCTTATTCAGCAGCTGGTTCTCGGTGAAATCCAGCCGCAGGTAGAACGGCCCGTTTGGACCCGTTCGATCGGGCGATTCGTACTCCGCCAGGCCCGAAGTGTGCGAGAGCAGATTCTTGACGCGAATTGGTTTCCAACTCGCAGGTGCCGCGGGAAAGTATTTCATAATGCTGTCGTCGAGCGAAACGCGGCCTTCTTCCACGAGCATCATGATCGCTGCAGAGACGAACTGCTTGCCGACGGAGCCCGACTGAAAGATCGTCTCGGGTTTTACGGGCACGCCTAGCTCGACATTCGCGAGGCCGTACCCTTTTTCAAGCAGAATGTTCCCGCGGCTGTAAATGCCGACGGCGAGACCCGGATCGTGAGTGCGCGCCATCTCGGTCGTCACGAAGGTATCGATCGACGCTAGTTGCGCATTCGTCAGCGGTAGCGGTGCGGCGGCCGCTTGCGTGGCAAGCGCTGCAATGAGAAACGCCGGCGCGAAAATCATTCCGTTCCCCTTCAAGGTTCTCGAGTTTCCAGGTGGGCCCGCCCGTTCCCGCATGCGAATAAGCGGGAATGACGCGCCCATGCCGCGAGCGCGCCTCGCCGCTTCACTCCTGACTGCGATGCTCGCTGGGTGTGCTGCGATCGTTCCAGCCGGCGCTCCCGCGCCGGCAGCGCCGGCGAAAGACCAAAAAGGCTATCTGTACTTGGGCAACAGCCAGGGAAGCCGATCGATCCTGACCGTCTATCCCCTGCACGGCTCCAAGCCGTTGCGCGTCGTCCCGCGAACGTGGGGCGTAAATGCCATGGCGGTCGATCCGTTCGGCTTTGTCTACACGTCGAACGAGCTCCCGAGCGGCGGCCAAATCACCGTGTACAAGCCCGGCGGCGGCTCCATCGTGTTGAACATCGATACCGGTGCAGTATCCGCGTTCGCTTTTGACGCCACGGGCGACGTCTACGTCTCTGATAACGGTTTCATCACGGAATACGCGCCGCACAGCCGCGAACGGATCCTTTTCATCGGGCCTCGCTCCTTCAATGTGGACGCTCTCGCGGTTGACCACTCGGGGAATTTGTACGCTGCCGAGCCCGGGAATAACAGCTCGGGTACGGGCCCCGGCGTGGTAAAGGTATTTGCTCCCAGTCAAAAGCGAGCGTCCCGAAAAATTCGATACGGAATCTGTACGTCGCAAACTGCAGCGGCTGTTACGATGCCAAGGATACCGGCTCGGTCGCCGAATACGCGCCCGGAGCCGGCACGCCGCTTCGTTCTCAGGGACTCTTCGTAGCAAACCAACCATCGCTCGGCGGGCGCATCAGCGAGTCGGGCTGGATCAGCGTCTACTCCTCGACGGGCAAGTCACCGCGCCACCGGATCACTCTGGGCACGGGCTCGGTCAACTCGCTAGCCATCGATACCGACGGCTACGTGTACGCCGAAAACGGTGGCAAACGCGGTGACATCGTGGTACTGGCGCCCGACGGTTCGCGAGAAATACGAACGATCAGGGACGGCGTCGACTATCCGCATCTGATAGCCGCCGGTCACTGACGCGTTGCATACTTCATGAGAAAAGCTTCCGTGTCGGCCAGCGTATCGGCCATTGTGGTCCGGTCGCCCTCGATATGCCCTCGATGCGTTGCGACGTAGAGCAGTATGGGTTTCGAGGATGCTTGAGCCCACTGCAATGTGGCTGCAAACTTATACGAATGCGAAGGAGAGACGCGAGCGTCGTTCTCCGACGTCATCACCAGCGTTGCCGGATAGCTCGTTCCTTTTTGGATAGATACGAGCGGAGCATAGCCGTAGAGCCATTTGAATTGCGCAAGACTGGCGACCGGCGATCCTACCTCGTCGGTCCAGACTGATTCGCTCCCGTACGTATACCCGCGCAGCACGTCTACCGGGCCGGCCTCTTCCGCGACTGCGCCAAAAAGGTCGGGGTGTTGCACTTCCGTTACGCCGACCAGAAGGCCGCCGCCGGAATACCCGTACGCCGCGAGCGTAGCGTGTGCGGCAAAGCCGCGGTCGACCAGCAGGTTGGCCGCGGCCGCGAAGTCGTCGAACGCGTTCTGCTTGTTGCCGAGCATGCCCGCACGATGCCACGCCTCGCCGTATTCCCCGCCGCCGCGAACGCACGCGATAGCAAACACGCCGCCGTTCGCAAGCCAGCCGGTGCTGAGGTTCTGCCATGTCGGATGGTACGCATCGCCGAAGCCTCCGTAGCCCGTGATCATGGTAGGCGCCTGATGATCGAGCCTTAGGTCTCGCCGATGCGCGACAAAAACCGGAATCCGCGCGCCTCCCGTAGACACGGCGTACAGCTCCTCGGTTACATACTGCCTCGTATCGAATGGGGCGCTTTGCTGAAAATAGACCGTGCTTGCGTTATTTCGCGCGTCGTAGGAAAAGATCGTGTGCGGGCGCGTTGGGCTGGAAAAAGTGTAGTAACCAACGGGATTCCCGGGCTCGCCCACCACGTTGGTCGCCGTTCCAAACCCGGGTAGCCGTATATTGTAGAGCGGCTTGCCGGAGCGTTCGAATACGCAGAGCTGAGAGGCAACGTTATGCAGGTAGTGCCCCACAAGCCGGCCGCCGACGGCGGCAACGTCTTCGAGAACATCCGGCCGCTCGGGTACGACATCCCGCTCGCGTGACGGATGCCGCAGGTCGATCGTCACGACCTTGCCTCTCGGCGCACTCGCGGTCGTCTGAAAGTAAAACAGCGATCCGACGTTATCGACGTAGCTATATTGCGCATCCCCCAGATCGCGGACGATTTGCGTTCGAACGGGGCGTGCGTGAATATCCCTAATTGCTATGAGATTCCCGCCGCTTCCCGAGCCTTCGACCGCACCGAGGACGAGATAACGCCCATCCCAGCTTTCGCCGGCATACGTCAGCCAGTCGGGATGATCGGGGCGGGCGTAGACGACGGCGTCGGCCGACTGCGGCGTGCCGACGCGATGGAAGAACGCGGCAAAACCACGCCCGATCGGGATGTCCGGCTGCCGCTCCCGTTCCGACCCGTAACCTCCGTAGTAGAAGCCGCTGCTGTCGCGGGCCCACGAAATTGGTGCCCAGTCAGGCGTACCCACGACCGTGTCGGGGAGATCGGCGCCGTCACTGGTCCGCAAGGTGTGCCAGCGAAGCCACCCGCCGCCGGCGGCGTTCGTAGCGTACGCAAGGGTACGCCCGTCTGGCGATAGATACCATTGAGCGAGTATCGTCGTGGAGTTGTATCCGCGAGCGTTAGGATCTAACAGCACCGACGTTCGGCCGTTGCGGATCTCCATGATAATCGGCTGCGACAGACCTGTGACCGTGCGAGAGAATATCGTTGCGTATTTTCCCTTGTCGGGAACGCCGTCGAACGGCACCGAAATCAAGCCAAGGATCGCCGACCGGAAGGTTTCGCGGCTAGGAAGGTTCGCCAAGCTCGTCGACGTCAGCTGCGTCTCAAGCGATAGCCAATGTTTGACCGAGGGTGATTGAGTTCGTTCCAGCCAGCGGTACGGATCGGGTACTGCTTTCCCAAAATAGCTATCGACGACGTTACCCCGGGGTGTCGGCGGATAGACGACCGACAACGAACCCGCGGTGGCGGCGGGGGGATTCGCCAAAGCAACAACACTCCCGGCCGTTAAGACGAATAGAAACGCGGCTCTGGGTCCCATGGATGGGAGTTGGCGCGGCACGGTTGTGGCCCTCTTCGCTGACGGCTGCAACCCAGCCCGGCGTAGCTGCAGGCAAAAGAGTGCACTGACGAACAATTCCGCCTTGATGAATGAATCAGCTCCGCCCGGGTGGCACAGCGTAACCCCGCGTCTCGTGGTTCAAGACCCGCTGAGAATGGTGACGTTTCTGCGCGAGGCGTTTGACGCAAGCGGCGCGTCCGAAACCGGCAGACCGACGGTGATGCAGATCGGTGACTCGATCCTGATGGTCAGTGACACGAGTGCTCGTAGCGCCACAAACGCTCTTCTTTATCTCTATGTCGACGACGCCGACGTCGTCTACGAGCGCGCGCTCGCAGCGGGCGCCACGTCGATCGAAGAGCCTGTCGATACGCCATACGGGGACCGCCGTGCGATGATTAGCGATCCTTGCGGCAACGATTGGCAGATCGCCACCTATCGACGCCAGTGAAAACGATCCGGCGATCGTCGCGCTGCATGCGCAGAGGTTCGGTCGGCGCACCGGTGCTCGGCCCCAAACGCTCGGGCGAGTCGTACGCGCCCGACGAATCGCGTGCCATCGTCTCCCGCCCTTGCGGCGATGAGCGCGTGGCGCTAGCATAGCAGACATAAAGGCTTTCTCAAGGAGAGGAGCATTCGAAATGAGACGCGTGCGATATAAGCTCGATCTTCGTCTGCCGGCGGCTCTGATCGGCGCGATTCTGCTCGGAGCGTGCAGCTGGAGTGGTGGTATCGCCCCTGTCGCAGCCAGCCGCAGCGACGAGAGCACCGCGTTGCGGAGGCCGGACGCTGACGCCTCCGCGCTCTATGTCGCAGATTCAGCCGGCGATAGGATTACGGCCTACGACTCGAGCGGCAAACTGACCCGGACCATCACGGCCGGCATCAACGGACCCTTTGGCGTGGCAGTCGACACCAGCGGCAAGATCTACGTCACAAACACTTTTCCGAGGCATTTTCATGGCAACGTGACCACGTACACGCCCGATGGAAAGCAAACCACTCCGACGATAACCGACGGGATAAGCAGTCCCTACGACGTCGTGGTGGACAAGAGCGGCAAGATCTACGTAACCAACCTTAACGACTACGTCGGCGACGGCTTCGTCACGACCTATGAACCCGATGGGAGCAGAACCAAGCCGACGATCACCTCCGGCATAGACGGTCCCGTGGGCCTGGCGGTCGATTCTAGCGGCAAGATCTACGTCACAAACGCCTACAATAATTCGGTGACGACCTACAAACCCGACGGGACGCAGACGACGCCGACGATTACCACGGGGCTCGACTTTCCGATAGGCATCGCGGTCGACGCAAACGGAAAGATCTACGTTGCAAACGGTTCGGGCGGCCCGCGCGGCTTGGGGTCTGTGACCACGTTCGCACCTGATGGGAAACAGACCACGCCGACGATCGGCGCCGGGATCGATAACGCCGAAGGCGCGGCGGTCGATTCGAATGGTACGATCTACGTCTCAAACCGGCACCTCCACGGTAAGGCCGATTTCGGCAACCTGACAACCTACACGCCCAACGGAAAACGCACGGCACTAACGATCACCAAGGGCATAGCCTGGCCGGCTCTTCTCACGTTTCGCTAAGAAAGGATCGCCATGAAACATTTGTGCTTCTTTCTTCCTGCAGTCACATTAGGGGCTCTCCTCGCCGCGTGCGGCGGCGTCCCGAGTACGACGGAACAGTTGAGACAGGCTGGCTCGCCGGGGATGCGCGCGTGCGCCGAACCCAGCTCGGCCAAATCTGAGTGCGAGGTTATCATCCAAAAAACCGGCGTTCAGGCAGATCTCGCAGGATGGGGTCCTTCTGACCTGCAGGCCGCGTACAATCTGCCCTCCTCGTCGAAAGGAAAAGGCCAGATCGTCGCGATCGTTGACGCCTACGACAACCCGAACGTCGCCTCGGATCTCGCCGCATATCGTTCGCACTTCGGCCTGCCGCCGGCAAAATTCACCAAATACAATCAGGAAGGTCAAACGAAGAACTATCCCAAGAGCTGCGCCGGGAATGACAACTGGTGCGTTGAGATTGATCTCGACGTCGAGATGGTATCCGCCGCTTGTCCGAACTGCACGATCTATCTCGTTGAGGCGAAGGATGGCGGAAATCTCGGGACCGCCGAAAAGGAAGCGGTGAAGCTCGGCGCACACATCGTCAGCAACAGTTGGGATTGCGCCGGGATCTGTAGGGGCTTGCAGCGCTACTTCGATACCTCGGACGTTGTGTATGTCGCCGCCGCCGGGGACGACTCCTACGGTTCGAATTCGCCGGCGAGGCTTCCAAACGTCGTTTCGGTCGGTGGAACCATTCTTGCGAAGCATGGATCGACGTACAAAGAGATCGTCTGGCCCTTCACCGGCGGCGGCTGTGCGAACCACACTACAAAGCCCTCGTGGCAGCACGATCCGGATTGCAAGTACCGGACACAAAACGACGTTGCAGCCGTTGCTTGGGACGTCGCGGAATACGATACGTATGATTCGTACACCGGCTGGGTCACGGTTGCAGGCACCAGCATCGCGACGCCGCTAATCGCCGCGACCTACGCCCTTGCCGGCAACGCGAGGTCGCAGCACGCCGCCAAAGAGCTTTGGACGCTAACGACGGAGCAGCGGAAGCATTTTTTGCACGCCATTACCGAGGGCAGCGACGGCGACTGCGGCGGAAGCTACCTTTGCGAGGCTGGAACCGGGCGGTACGGCACATACTCCGGCCCCGCCGGTTGGGGCACCCCCGACGGCATCGGCGCGTTCTAATGACGGACTAGGCGGATGGAGCGGCTCGACTCCTCGGCGCTTCGGTGGCGGCGCGGCCTCCTAACGGTCTGCGCGGTTGGGCTTCTCTTTTGGGCGTTATCTCTGTTTCAGGGGTGCATGTGGTTCGGGCGAGTGGGTTGGTGTATCAAACCGACTGCCGTTCCGTTCCACGACGCTGTGGGGGCCGTTCGCCCTGGCCTGCCCGCCGCAGAAGCCGGCATCAAAGATGGGGACATCTTCGATCTCCGTCGAGCATCCGTAACGGCGCGCTGGCGACTTCGAACGCGGTGGCTAGCCAATCAGTCGCTAACGTACGTGGTTCTCCGCGGCGCGAACCAGCAAATTGTAACTCTGAAGCCCAAGCACGACATATATTTAACGTCGGGCTGGTATGTCGGGGCACTCGGCGACCTCGGCGCGTTGGTCTTCGCCACGCTTATTGCTTGGCGGCGGCCGTGGCTCGTTGAGGCGCGCCTGCTTTGCCTCTTTTTGATCGCGCAGATGTTAGAGGACTATCTCGCGCCGACAGGCTGGGTCACGCCCTGGCCCGGCCTTGATTTTGGGGCGGTGATGGCGGGCCAGCTGGTCGGCGACCTCGCAGTCGCCTTTCTGATCGCCTACACGCTGTTGTTCGGTAGGCCGCTGTCAAGAACGCGAAAGGTGATCGCAGCCTTTGCGTTCGTTCTGCTCGGCTTTGACTTGCTGCTCAGTTGGGCAACCTACGCGGGCACTTGGACCGGCAGATTCGACCTTGTCAGCGGCCCGATTGGGGCAAGTGCGCTCCTGAACCCCTGGGAGCCGTTCGCCGAGAATCTCCTGGTGCCGATCGCCGTTGTGGCGGCCTTCGCTGCCACGCGTGGCCGCGAGCGTTCGGTGCTCGTCTGGACGACTGCAATGCTCGTTGTTATCAACCTTAAAGCCGCGGCGGAGAATATCATCCTGATCCTTCCAATGCCCGCTCCATCGTTACTCATCGACCTTCCCAATTCGATCGGCGATATCGCGCACTTTTTGACACCGTTTGCGATCGGCTATGCCGTCTTGAACCGGCGGCTGCTGGACATCGGGTTCATGCTCAATCAGGCAGCGGTCTTTTCAGGCGTCTCCCTGATCGTCGTCGGCCTCTTCACGCTGGGCGAATGGCTGATCGGCAGCTGGCTCGGCCGAATGAGCCACGCAACGAACCTTACGATTAGTGCGGCGCTGGTGCTCGTGCTTGGGTTTTCGGTGCGCACGATTCATTCGCGCGTCGAACGCGTGCTCGATCGAGTGTTTTTCCGCAAGCGGCACGAAGACGAAATGGCGATTCGCAACTTCGCGGAGCAGGCTGCCGACGCCGGCGACGCATCCGCGCTCGTTCGCGAGACGAGGGAGACGCTCGAGAGGCATGCCGATGCCGAATACGTGACACTCGCGATGGGCGATGGCAGCGGGCGCTATGGCAGTGTGAGCGAGAGCGATCCGGCCATCGTTGCGTTGCGCGGGCGGCACGCAGCGCTCGATCTCAAGACGCTTTCGACTCAACTGCAGGGCGAGTTTGCCTATCCGATGATCGCGCGCGGACAGCTCGTCGGTGCACTGGTGCTCGGCCCGAAACGCTCGGGCGATTCGTACGCGCCCGACGAATCGCATGCAATCATGCAACTCGCGCTCGCAGTTGGCGGCGCGCTGCGTATTCTCAACCTTGAGAAGCTCCTACAAGATCACCATTCACTGGCATGAGCGGGCGCTCGCTTGGCGTCCTGAAAGGCCCGAACTCCGCGTCTCGGTGGACAAGAACGGCAAGATCTACGTAACCAACTTCACACCACTCCAGCTACATGCTCCTAGCAGAATCGCGCCGATCGGGGCCGTTAGAAGACGCAGATCGAGCCCGTAACGCAAGGGTCTCATGGCGATTCCGGACCGCGGTCCAGCCCCATCCGGGCTGCCCGCGAAACTGTAAAGGACCAAGCGGTTTATGCATCCGGAACGCCGCAGAGGCAAATCGACCCGGACGTTCTGTGTGGCCTTTGGTTGGAACAAGGCAAAAAAAAGATGGTGGAGCTGTCGGGGTACTGCCCCCCGAGTCCAAGAAACCTAACCGGCGCGTTCTCCAGGCTCAGCTCCGAATTTGTCTTATTCGACCGTACGCCTCGAAGCGTGGCTTACCGGTCGCTGCAGATTCTTTATCTCGCACGAACGTCGAATCACGCGATCGTGCCAGCCCGAGTTTGTGACCGGAAGGCAGAGTGGTTCGGGCCGACTCTCTGCGTCCGGTGACTAGCCTAGATTAGGCAGCCAGTGCGTATTCGTGATTGGCAGTTATTGCCGTTGCGATCGTTTTAGGAGAGCTCGCAACTCCGCCTGCTAACGCCGACTGAAGCGTTCCTGTCGAACCTATTTCAGCCCCATGCTCGTCCCCCGAGGGGAGCCACATAGTATAACACGCCGGGGCAAGCCGAGGGTTTCTCGGAGCGCCCCGGTCGAAATGCCCTAGCGAGCGGGCTCGGTGGACTTGCTCCCCTGATGCATCAGCGTGGAGACAATCATCATGATGATGGCGCCGTAGAGGTTCGCCAGCCACGGATTGATGTCGCCGCTGTTCAAGTGCAGGAACGCCGCCGTGATCACAAAGAGCAGATAGTTGATTACGAACGAGAACAGGCCGAGTGTGATCAGCGTCAGCGGCAGCGAGATCAGCCGCAGGATGGGCCCAATAATCGCGTTGACCAGCCCGAAGACGACCGCGGCGATGACGGCTCCCCAAACGGAGATGATGTGAAAGCCCGGGACGTACTTGCAGATGAGATACAGGACGAGCGCGTTAACGATGAAGCGCAGAAGTAAGTTCATGTTCTGTTCCCTCCTTCGAGTGCTTGCTTAACCTTTGCGGCTAAGGAAGGGCTCATCCCTTTTACGGCCGCTATTTCGTCCAGTGCGGCTCGCCGAATTCCGGCCGGGGAGCCAAAGGCCGTCAGCAGCCGCTTCTTGCGCACCGGGCCGACGCCGTCGAGCGCGTCGAGCGCCGACCTCGTCATCGACTTGGCCCGCCGTTGCCGGTGGTAGGTCACGGCAAAGCGGTGCGCCTCGTCGCGAACTCGAGCGACGAGATGCAACGCCGCCGAGTTGGCCGGCAAGACGATGGGCTCGGACTGATTTGGAAGGTAAAGCCACTCGTGCTCTTTGGCCAGCCCAGCAAGCGGGAGGCCGGTCATATCGAGCTCCTCCAGCACCTCGACGACCGCGCTAAGCTGCCCCTTTCCGCCATCGATCAAGAGCAGGTCGGGCTTCTTATTGAACTTTTCCTTCTTTGCCAGCTCGCGCTCCACCGGCGTTTCGGTGTGATCGGTCTCGCGCCGCAGGTACCGCAACCGCCGGCGCAGCGTCTCCTGCATCATCGCGAAATCGTTCGGACCGCGATCGTACTGAATCTTGAACTTGCGGTACTCGCTCTTCTTCGGTCGCCCTTCGACGAAAACGACCATCGACGCGACGGGATTTGTCCCCTGGATGTTCGAGATGTCGTAACACTCGATCCGGTGAGGCGGCTCCGGAAGTTCGAGCGCGTCGGCGAGATCGGTTAGCGCCGTCGCGTGCGCCGTCTCCTGCACTTCCTGATGCGCCAGAAACGCTTTCAAATTCTGTTCGGCATTCTTCTGAACCAGGCGCATATATTCGCTGCGCGCGCCCCGCTGGGGGCGCAAGATTCGCACGCGCTGTCCCTTGATCGTCGAGAGCCAGGCTTCGATGGTCGCGCGCTCCTCGGGAAGCACGGCAACGAGCAGCTCCTTCGGCACCGCGGCCGCCTGTGCCGCACGCGAGCGGCGTTTCTCCGGCACGGGAGCTTGATTGTCGCGCGCGATGCGAACCAGCGACAGCGCAGTCTCGTCGGCGGTACTCGCCGTGCGCGCGGTGTAAAACTGCTTGAGGAACTCCCCCATCAGCACTCCGTCCGATTGTTCGTAGACGCCGTCGAGAATGAAATGCTCCTGCCCGATCAGCTTGCCGCCGCGCACGAGGAAGACTTGCATGCAAGCCTGTCCCTGAGCGCGCGCGACCGCGATCAGATCCATATCGAGGCGCGATTTCCATACGACCTTCTGCCCTTCGGTGACGCGCCGCACTTGAACGATGCGATCCCGAAGCCGAGCCGCCGCTTCGAAATTCAAGCGCTCGGCAGACTCCGTCATCTCGTGCTGCAGGCGCCGCAGCAGCGACTCTTGCTTGCCTTCCAGGAAGAGCACGACCTCGTCGATGGTGGCGTCGTACTCTTCTTCGGTCTGATAGCCGACGCAGGGCGCCAGGCAGCGGTGAATGTGGTACTGCAGGCACGGGCGCTTGCGGCGTCCATCGATCGGCTCGCGGCACGTGCGCAGCGGAAAGACGAGCCGCACCAGGTCGATCAGCTCGCGCAGACCGTGAGCGTTGGTATACGGGCCGAAATAGCGCGCGCCGTCGTTTCGTACCATCCGCGTGAAGACGACGCGAGGAAACGACTCGTTGGTTACCTTGAGATACGGGTAGCGCTTGTCGTCGCGAAGACGGACGTTGAATGGCGGCTGATGGCGCTTGATCAGATTGGCTTCAAGGATCAGCGCTTCGACTTCGTTGGTGACGACGATCGTTCGCACGTCGACGACTCGTTCCGCCATCGCAACCATCCGAGTCGTGTGCGCGGCGCCTTCTTGAAAATACGAGCGCACGCGATTTCGCAGGGAGATCGCTTTTCCGATGTACAGGATCTCGCCGCCGGCGCCGATCATCATATAAACGCCCGGCGCATCCGGGACCTGCGAAAGATCGGTAAGTAGCGTTACTGGCTCCTAGCGCGGAGCGAGCGCGAGCGCGCTCGCATGAGGACGATGCCGACGATAATTGCGACGACGACGAGGCCGAGGAAGGCGTAGGTGCCGCGATGCAGCAGCGGCAGCACCGAGGAAAGATGCGCCCCCAACGAGTTGCCCAGCAAGATCAAGATGCCGCAAAAAATCAGCGACCCGAGGAACGTCCAGAGGTAGAAATGCGCGAGATTCATTTCCGCCACGCCCGCAGCGACGGCAACGACACCGCGCAACACGGGCAGAAAGCGGCAGACGAAGATCGCAAAGGTTCCCCAGCGTTCGAAGAAGCGATGCACGACCATGAGCCGGTCGTGCGTGAAGTGCACGTACTTTCCATACCGTTCGATCAGCGGCACGCCGCCGAAGCGGCCGATTGCGTATCCCACCGAGCCGCCGGCTAGCTCGCCGGCGAGCGATATCGCGATCGTGAGCCAGAGGTTGCTCAAGTGCCCGGTCGCCGTCAGCGCACCGGCGACGGGCAGAACGATCTCCGTCCCGATCGGAACGCCGATATTTCCTAGCGCGAGCGCCGCAAATAGCCCAAAGTATCCGTAGGTATCTACGAGCCATAGAATCGCCTGCTGAAGGTGCTCCACGCCGTTCCCTTACTCTAGGGCCGGCGTTCTGTTTCGGGTCGCGGCCCGGCGCAGAATCTCGGCGGCCGAGCTGCCGCCCTCCAGCCGCAACGCTTCAAATAGGTCGAGCGGTCCGATCTCACGCTCGCCGGCTCGCTCTTGCGCCAGCGCGACGATCCGCCGGACGCGCGGGGTGATGAGAATGCCCTCCCAGAGCCGGTCGTCACCGGTGCCCAGCGCTCGCCGGACCTCGGCATGGACCTCCGGAACGTCGATGCCCTCCGCGTCGAGGGCTCGCAGGGTGGACGGATCGCGCTCCTCGAGCAAGGCGACCAGCAAATGATCGGCGCCCACGTAATAATGGCTGTGGTTTCGGCACTCTTGCTCGGCTACTCGAAGCACGCGCCGCGCCGCGGGGTCAAAGTTCGAGAACAAGCTGCCTTTCGTCCCTCGACGTAGGTTCATCCCGAGCGCATGTCATCCTGAGTGCTTCGACTCCGCTCAGCATAGGCTTCGTCGGAGGGCGAAGGGCTCGGGATGACAGGGCTAAAGTGGAAGATTTCGGGGCGACACGATTTGAACGTGCGACCTCTTCGTCCCGAACGAAGCGCTCTACCAAGCTGAGCCACGCCCCGATGAGCCTCGAAAGATTTTGCAGAGCCGTGCTCCCTTCCTTTACCCTGCGCTGCGGCCGGCCGCAACCAGGGTAAAGCCCGGGGGCCTCTGAAGGTGCTCTGTTGTTCATGAGATACCTCATCGTCGGGTGTGGGCGCGTCGGTTCTGCACTTGCAAAACTTCTCGATTCCGACGGGCACGAAGTGATCGTCGTCGACGAAAACGCCGCCGCCTTCAAACGCCTCGGGCAGAAATTCAAAGGCCACGTGGTGGTCGGCACGGGAATCGACTACGACGTCCTCAAGCGCGCTGGCGCCGCGACCGCCGACGGGTTTATCGCCGTCACCAACGGCGACAACCGCAACATCATGGCCGCGCTCATCGCACAGCGGATGTTTAAGATCAAAAGGATCGTGGCTCGGATCTACGACCCGCCGCGTGGTCAGATGTATCGCGAACTCGGCGTCCAAACGGTCTGCCCCACCACCGTCGGCGCCAAGCTGATCCGCGACGTTCTCATCGACGCCCCCTGGGAGAATCAAGCGTTCGATTTCGGCAAACTGACGTCGGTCGCTGCACTCGTCGGTCCGGCGGACGCCGGCAAACGCGTGGCGGAGATCGAGGAAGAAGGCAAGATCCGAATCGCCGCGGTACGGCGCGGAGCCCAGTCCGTCAGCGTCGCTTCGAGCGACTTCGTGCTTCAAGAGGGCGATGAAGTCAATGCGGTCGTCGCACCCGATGCAATCGGCGACTTCGCCCAGCGTTTTCGCAGCACGCCTCAGCCCGCGAAAGTGACGGCCTGAGCCTATGTTTATTCTGATCGTCGGCGGCGGCAAAGTCGGCTCCTACCTGACCCGCGCGCTGATCAACCAAGGCCACGAAGTCGTCGTCATCGAGAAGGTCGAGCGGAAGGCAAAGATGCTCGAGCGGCTGATCGACCGGCAAGTGACCGTCGTCGGCGACGGATGCGACCCGACGGTCCTCGATGCCGCGGGCGTCAGCCGCGCCGACGTCGTCGTCGCCGACACCGGTGACGACGAAGACAACCTGGTCGTCGTGCTTCTCTCGAAGAAAAAATCGAAGGCGCGCTGTATCGCCCGCGTCAACAATCCCGCGAACAAACTGATCTTCAACTCGATCGATACCGACGACCCCGTGATCGTCATCTCGTCAACGGAGCTAATTCTCGACGTGCTCAACGAGCACGTCAACGCCTCGAAGTACCGCTCGATGCTGGAGACGATGCATCTCTTCGGCAAGGGTGACATGCAGCTGGTTAAGGTCGCTATTCCCGAACGCTCCCCAGTCGACGGCAAGCGCCTCTCCGAGATCGACTTCCCGCACAACTCCGTAGTGGTCGCCGTCGACCGCCCGGAGAGCGACCTCGAGATCCCGACCGGCGACACGACGCTGCATGCCGGTGACGCCATGATCGTGATCGTCAAGAACGGCGCCGGAGAACGCATCCGCTCGATCCTCGGCGCGTAGGAGCAGGCGACTAAATATAGCCCTTCTTGACCGCGACGACGGCGGCTTGGGTGCGGTCGGATGCCGAGAGCTTCTCGAGAATATCGCGAATGTGGCCTTTGATCGTACCGAGCCCGAGGTGCAGGCTCTCGGCAATCTCCGCATTTGCACGCCCTTCCGCAATAGCGCGCAGAACTTCGGTCTCGCGCTGCGTCAGCGGCGAAGAGCGAGGACTTGCCGGGGTACCGGGCGAGAAACGCGAGAGCACGATATGGGCGATCTGCGGATCGAAGTACGCGCCGCCTTCGCTGGCGATGCGCACCGCCTCGACGATGCGTTCCGGCTCGGAACTTTTAAGGCAATAGGCGTCGGCGCCGGCGGCCAGTGCGGCCAACACTTCGTCCTCGAGATCGAGCATGGTAACGATCACGACGTGCGTTTGGGGCAGCTCGCTGCGCACACGCTTGGTCAGCGTCACTCCGTCGACCGCCGGAATGCCGATGTCAATCACGGCTACGTCCGGGCGCTCCCGAAGGATCGCTTCCCAACCCAGCAAACCATCGGCCGCCTCGGCAACGACGTCGAACGAGCCCTCGAGCGCCGTGTGCAATCCGGCGCGGGTCAGCGCGTGGTCCTCGACGATCGCGACTCGCGCGCGCGCATGCCCTTCCACCTCAATCCTCCAGCAGCGGGAGCTTCATCGTGAAGCTGCTGCCGCGCGGTGATCGCGGCGCATACTGGACGCTTCCGCCGTACTTTTCGGCAATCCGCCGCACGATGTAAAGGCCCAGGCTCGTTCCCGCACCCGAGTGCCCTCCGCCGAAACGCTGGAAGAGACCTTCGCGCCGCTCCTCGGGGACGCCATACCCGTCGTCTTCCACCGCGATTGCAATCCACCGCGCGCTGCGGCTGCCCGAAACGCTCACGTGCCCGCCGCGCGGGGTTGCATCGATCGCGTTGGCCAGCAGGTTCGTGATCGCGCGCCGAATCTCGTGCGGGTCGCCCATCGTCGGTAACGGCTCCGTACTGCCGGCTTGCATTTCGACTCCTTTGATCTCGGCCACTGGCGCGAGTTCGGCAACGATCCGCTCGATCAACCGATCGCAGAAGATGCGCTCCCGGACGGTCGAGGTTTCGCCGGCTTCGTATCTAGCGACCAGCAACAGCGTTTCGACGATCCGGCGCTGATCGTCGTTCGCTCCCAGCGCGGTTCGCAAAATGGTGCGGTATCGTTCGGGCAGTTCACCGTACGCGCCCGACAGTGCCTGAGTCATCGTGACGTGCGCGGCCGAAAGCGGCGTGCGCAGATCGTGTGCCAGCGCGTAGACGATGTCGCGGATCACGTCGCCGCGGTCGGCCAGCTCGTCTTTTTGCCGGGCAATCTCGTCGTTGCGCTCGCCGAGCTGGGTAAACAGCCACGCCTGTTCGAGCGCCATTGCGGCCTGTCCGGCAAAGGCGCGAAGCGTCGCGGGCGCATCGGCTGCGAACGGCTTGCCGGCGCCGGCGCACTCTATCAGCACGTATTCGGAGGATCCCTGGGCCGAAATTGCCGCAACGAGCGCCTCCGACGCTCCCAGCGCGTCGAGCGTGAGCCGGCCCAGAACGTCGTTTGCGGTGACGGAGACCACATCGTCGGCATCGGCGGCGCGGGCCGCCAGCGAAGCAATCTCGGTCGAGAGCGGCCGGCGCTCGACCGAGATATCCCCGTCCCCTCGAGCGTATGAAAGCGTGAGCGGCGCTCCAAACGGCGTCTCCCGCAGGATCAAAATCGCTTTCTCCGCGCCCAGCAGGGCGACCGATTCGCGCGCGACGGCGCGCTGCACCAGCGCGACGTTGAGCGTTTCCCGTACGCGGCCGATCGCCACGCGCAGCGCTTTCTCGACGTCGATCTGGCGCATCCGCCCCGTCGAGACGCCGGCCTCCCGAGCGAACTCTTGGGTCTTGATGCTCAGGTAACCGACGAGCACGTACGAGGCGGCCAAGAGTAATCGATCGCCGACCGCGATGCCGTCCCAATGGTGGCCTGCGACGACGCCGTTGTAGTATCCGGCGGCCGCGTTTGCTAGCTCTGCCGTAATGACCAAGTTCGTCGTCAGCCGGCTCCGAAGCGCCAGACTGCTGAGTGCGATTGGGCCGTTGAATAAGATCGCCGCGATAAAAAGCTGTGGAGTAAAGAGATCGATAATCCACGCGGCGATCAGTAAGCCGTAGCAGAGTATGGCCACTGCGCGCGTTTTCGGGCCGAGTGGCGGGGGCGCCTTGCCACAGCGCGAAGCCCTGCGGCGATGGATCGCACGGCAAAGGCCGAGGAGCTGCTACGCGAACTCGGCGGCCGCGCGCGGCTCGTCGTCTACGTCGGCGGTGCGCCCGGATCGGGCAAAACGCGGCGGCTCTTGGAGGACGCTCGACGCCTCGCGGCCGACGGCAAGCGCGTCGTCATTGGCTGGGTCGAGACAAAGGGGCGCCCCGACTTGGAACGCCTGGCCGAGACTCTGCCTCGCGTGCCGCCGCGCCACGTCACGATCGGCGACGCAACCTTCGAGGATTTCGACTACGAGGGAGCCCTGCGCGAGAAGCCGGACATCGTCGTGCTCGACGAGCTCGCGCACGACAATCTCGGCGATGCCGCGCATGCCAAGCGCTGGCAAGACGCGCTGGCCCTCAAACGGCATGGGATCGGCGTCGTCGCCGCCTTCAACATCGCACACCTTGAAACCGTAGCCCCGACGGCCGAAGCGCTACTTGGTTATCCCGTCCGTGAAATCGTTCCGCTGTCGTTTCTGCAGGCGGCCGACGAGGTCGTCGCGCTCGACGTCTCGCCGCGGCTGCTGCAGAGCCGCGTTCGCGCGGGCAAGATCGTCAACGAGCAGGACATCGAGCGCGCGCTCAACGGAGCCTTCAAAGAAACGACGCTCCATATGTTGCGCGAACTGCTCCTGCGCACCGTCGACAACCTCACGCTTCCGGTCGTGCAAGCCGGCCGCACGTCGATGGCCGCCGCATTCGTCTATCCGAACTTCGATGCAACGGCCTTTCTGCGGCGCACCGCGGCGATCGCGGAAGGCCTCGATCTTCGGCTGGAAGTCATTCCCGCGCCCGGCGTGGACCGCGCCGCGCTCGAACCCGTCGCGCGCGAACTTGGGGGCGAGGTGCTGCACGAGGCCATCGATCCGGCCGCCCCTTCGGGTCAGCAGTTACGCGCCGCACTGGTCGCCCTGCCGCACGGGCGAATCGCGACGAAGCTCGCGAACGCGCCGCTTCCGTACGACCTCTTCATCGTCGGCGTCGGCCAGACGTACGTCGGCGCCAATCCCGCACCCTCACCCTACTCGCAGACCGCCGGCGACCGCCTGCGCGTCGGTTACGGAAAGCTCACCGTTTATATCGGCGCGGCCGCGGGTGCCGGAAAAACGTACGCGATGCTCGACCGCGCTCATCAGCTTGCGGCCGACGGCACCGACGTCGTCGTCGGATTCGTCGAAACGCACGGCCGCAAGGAGACCGCGGCGCTCCTCGACGGGCTTGAAATCCTTCCGGAAAAGATCGTGAACGAAAACGGCATTACGTACCGCGAGCTCGACCGCAACGCCGTAATCGCCCGCAAGCCGCAAGTTGCGCTCATCGACGAGCTCGCCCACACCAACGCTCCGGGGTCGATCGCGCCGAAACGCTTTCACGACGTTCTCGCCGTGCTGCGCGCCGGCATCGACGTCATGACCACACTCAACATCCAACACCTCGAAGGCCTGGGAGATACGGTCCTGCGCTTGACTGGAACCGTCGTGCGCGAGACCTTGCCCGACGGAATCCTCGCGCTCGCCGACGACGTTATCCTAGTGGACGTCACGCCGGATACGCTGCGTCAGCGGCTGCGCGAGGGCAAAATCTATCCGCTCGACCGTTGCGAAGCGGCGCTCGCCAACTTCTTCCGCACCGAGAATCTCTTTGCGCTTCGCGAGCTTGCGTTGCGCGAGGCTCTGCGCGCGCGCCACCGCGAACGCATCACCTCGCCATTCGACCGGATTCTGCTCTCGATCGGGTCGCGCGCGACCGATTCGCCGATGATCGCTCGCGCGGGACGCATCGCCGCGCGTCTCGCGATCGAGTTTGCCATCGCTCACGTCGTGGCTCCGAACCAACGCGTCGACAAGTCCGTCGTCGACGCTCTGCGCGCCGAGGCCCGCAAAACCAACGTCGAATGGATCGACGAAGTCGCCGAAGACGTGCCGAAGCGACTCATCGAGATCGCTCGCGCGCGACCGCAAACGACGGTAGCATTGGCCGGAACCCTACGGCCGCGCCGCTTCCTAGGTCGCCCATCATTCGCCCGCCGTCTACTCGACGCCGGCGCCCGCGAGCTCCTGGTCCTCCTACCGCCCCGCCTGTCATAAGGCCACCAATGTCACCCTAAGCGGAGCGCCGAAGGCCCGTAGTAATGTCATCCTGAGCGCAGTCGAAGGACGACATTACTGCGGGCCTTTGGCCCTCGGCTCAGATGACGGTCTGCTATTTCGACGCGTCCAGCGCTAGGTTTAGTTCGAGGACGTTGACTCGCGGTTCGCCTAGGAAACCGAAGGTGCGGCCCTCGGTGTGTTGCGCGATTAAGGCGTTGACCGTTGCGATCGGCATGCCGCGCGCCTTTGCGACGCGTGGCGCCTCCCAGTAGGCTGACTCGGGGCTGATATCCGGATCGATGCCGCTGCCGCTCGAGGTCACGAGGTCGATCGGCGGAGGGCCGCTCGCATCGGGATTCTCCTTCTCGAGCTGCGCGATCGTCGCTTTCGTCGAGGCGATCAGCTTCTTCGAGGTCGGGCCGAGGTTCGTTCCGCCGGTCTGCGTCGGATCGTAGCCTTTGCCGGCGGCCGAGGGCCGGCCGTGAAAATACTTCGGCTCCGTCCAGAGCTGCCCGACGATCGCCGATCCGACGACTTTCCCGTTCACCGTAACGAGCGAGCCGTTGGCCTGCCGTGGGAAGAGCGCTTGCGCGACGCCCGTCATCGCCAACGGGTAGACGATTCCGAGCAAGACGATCGAGACGATCGTAATGCGAACCGAAGTGCCCAGATGCTTGATCATTCCTTCGTCTTTCTAGGTGAGATGGAGCGCCGCCAAGGCCATATCGATCAGCTTGATGCCGATGAAGGGCACGATGATGCCGCCGACGCCGTAGAGCATGACGTTCTCGAAGAGAACCCGGTTCGCGCCCTTGGGCTCGTAGCGGACGCCGCGGAGGGCTAGCGGAATCAGCGCGACGATGATCAGGGCGTTAAAGATCACGGCGGAAAGGATCGCGCTCTGGGGCGTCGTCAAGCGCATGACGTTGAGAATCCCCATCGCCGGATAGGCGATCGAAAACATTGCGGGCAGAATCGCAAAGTATTTCGCGACGTCGTTGGCAATCGAAAAGGTCGTCAACGAGCCGCGCGTCATCAGCAGTTGCTTGCCGATCTCGACGATTTCGATGAGTTTGGTCGGATCGGAATCGAGATCGACCATGTTCGCGGCCTCTTTAGCCGCCTGGGTCCCCGAGTTCATCGCAACGCCGACGTCGGACTGCGCGAGCGCCGGCGCATCGTTCGTACCGTCGCCGGTCATCGCGACGAGCCGCCCGGAGACCTGTTCGCGTTTGATCAAATCCATCTTCGTCTCCGGCGTTGCCTCGGCGAGAAAATCGTCGACGCCGGCTTCCTTCGCAATCGTCGCGGCCGTCAACGGATTGTCGCCGGTGATCATCACCGTGCGAATTCCCATCGCGCGCAACCGATCGAACCGCTCGGCCATGTTCGGTTTGAGGATGTCTTTGAGGTAGATCACCCCGATTACGACCGTGTTGCGGGCGAGCAAGAGCGGCGTGCCGCCGCTGCGCGCGATGCGCTCGATCTGCGGTGAAAGATCGGCGGACGGAGTACCGCCCTGTTCGGCAATCCAGGCCAGTACCGAGTCCGGCGCGCCCTTTCGGATCTTCGCTCCGTCGGCAAGGTCGAGGCCGCTCATCCTCGTGTAGGCGCTGAAGGGCACGAAGACGGAGTTTGGCGGCGCATCGCCATCGGATGCTCCGGCCTGTTGCGCGAGTGCGACGATCGAGCGGCCTTCAGGCGTCTCGTCGGCGAGCGAGGAGAGGTACGCGATGCGCGCCGCGTCCTTGGCGTCGATCCCGGCCGCGGTGATGATTTCGACGGCTTGGCGATTGCCAAGTGTAATCGTGCCCGTCTTGTCGAGCAGCAGCGTATCGACATCGCCCGCGGCTTCGACCGCGCGTCCGCTCATCGCCAAGACGTTGCGCTGCATGACGCGGTCCATTCCGGCGATGCCGATCGCCGACAGCAAACCGCCGATCGTCGTCGGAATGAGGCAGACGAGTAATGCGATCAGGACCGTAACGCTTTGCAGTTTGCCGGCATAGGCCGAAAACGGCGCGAGCGTCGCGACCGCGATCAGGAAGATGATGGTTAGTCCGGAGAGCAAGATCGAAAGCGCGATCTCGTTGGGCGTCTTCTGGCGCGCAGCCCCTTCCACTAAACCAATCATGCGGTCGAGGAAGCTTTCGCCGGGGTTGGCCGTCACCGCAACGACGATGCGATCGGAGAGCACGCGCGTTCCCCCGGTTACCGCACTGCGGTCGCCGCCCGACTCGCGAATGACGGGCGCCGATTCGCCGGTGATGGCCGACTCGTCGACCGTCGCGGCGCCTTCGAGCACTTCGCCGTCTGCCGGGACGATCTCACCCGTCTCCACGACAAAGCGGTCGCCCTTTCGCAACGAGGTGCTCGTGACGCGCTCCTCGCTGCCGTCATCGCGTAACAGGCGCGCGTAGGTATCAGACTTCGTCTTGCGCAGCGCCTCGGCTTGAGCTTTGCCGCGCCCTTCGGCAACCGCCTCGGCGAAGTTCGCGAAGAGCACCGTGAACCAGAGCCAGGCTGCGATCGCGAAGTCGAAACCCGACATTCCGGTGTGCTTCACGAGGTCGCGCGCGAAGAAGAGCGAGGTCGCCGCCGCACCGACCTCGACGACGAACATCACCGGATTGCGGGCCTGCCAGCGCGGGTCCAGCTTCTTAAAAGAATCGCCCACGGCTCGCGCGAGGATCGCGCGATCGAAGAGCGAGCGGGCCTTCGGACGGCGCTCCAAGCGCCTCTGGCTGAGCATCAGAACGTCTTCCCTTGGAGAACGAGCAGGTGTTCCACAATCGGACCCAGCGAGTCGGCCGGAAGAAATGTCAGCGCTCCGACGATCACGATGACGCCGATGAGCAGCGCAACGAAGATCGGCGAATGCGTGGTGAACGTCCCCGAGCTTTCCGGAACCGATTTTTTTCCGGCCAGCGCACCGGCCAGCGCGAGTGCGGGCACCGCGACGGCAAAGCGCCCGAAAAACATGTTGACCCCCGTCAGGAGATTATAGAAAAGGTTCGGGCTAAGGCCCGCGAACGCCGAGCCGTTGTTGGCGTTGGTCGAGGTGAACGCGTAAAGGATCTCGGAAAAGCCGTGCGGTCCGGTGTTGTTGAGCGTCGCCAGCCCGGCGGGAAGCACGGCGGCGATTGCCGTCGGCACCAAACAGAGGACCGGCGTCACGAGGGCCGCCAAGATCGCGAACTGCACCTCGCGGCGCTCGATCTTCTTTCCGAGGTACTCGGGCGTCCGGCCGACCATGAGGCCGGCGATAAAGACCGTCAACACGACGAAGACGACCATCCCGTACAACCCGCTGCCAACGCCCCCGAAGACGATCTCGCCCAACTGCATGTCAACCAGCGGCACCAGGCCTCCCAGCGGCATGAACGAGTCGTGCATCGAGTTGACCGCGCCGCAGGACGTGTCGGTCGTCACCGTCGCAAAAAGCGCCGATCCCGAAACGCCAAAACGGCACTCCTTTCCCTCCATGTTGCCGCCGGCTACGCCGAGGTGCTGCACGATCGGGTTTCCGCCGGCCTCGGCCCAATAGGCCAGGGTAAATCCGGCGAAAAACAGGATCGCCATCGCGGTAAAGATCGCCCAGCCCTGGCGCGTATCTTTCACCATCTTGCCGTACGTGTACGTCAGCCCGGCGCCCAGGGCGAAAATCAAAAGCAGTTCGATCAGGTTGGTGAAGGGCGTCGGGTTTTCGTTGGGTGAAGCCGAGTTGGCGTTGACGAATCCGCCGCCGTTGGTACCGAGTTCTTTGATGACTTCTTGCGAGGCCATCGGGCCGCCGGTGATGGACTGCGAGAAACCTTCGACCGACTTCACCGCCTGATAGGCATGCAAGTTCTGAGGGATTCCCGCGGAGACGAACAAGAGTCCGACGACGATCGAGATCGGCAGCAGTACGTAAAGCGAGCAGCGCGTCAGATCGACCCAGAAGTTTCCCAGCGTCTTCTTGTTGGTGCGCACCAAGCCGCGCACGACCGCGATCGCGATCGCGATACCGGCCGCTGCCGAGACGAAGTTGTGCCAAGCCAAGCCGGCCATCTGCGAGAGGTAGCTCATCGCAGTCTCGCCGGAGTAGAACTGCCAGTTGGTGTTGGTCGTAAAGCTAACCGCCGTGTTCCAAGCGAGATCCGGCGTCATGTTGTCGATGTGCTGCGGATTGAACGGGAGCCATTTCTGCGTACGCAGCAGCACGTAGAGATATGCGAGGCCGACGAGCGAGAAGGCGAGCAGCGAGAGCGCATAGGCGTACCACGTCATCTCCTCGTCTTCTCGAACCCCGCAAAGACGGTAGATGAGCTTTTCGAGGGGCGCAAAGACGGGCGTTAGCCAGGTGCGTTCGCCCTCGAAAACGCGCGCCATATACGTCCCAAGCGGCTTCGTGACCGCCAGAACGAGCAGAAAGAAGATAATGGCCTGCAGCCATCCGATCGCCGTCATCGCCTCTTCCTAGAACTTTTCGGGGCGGAGCATCGCGAAGACGAGGTACGCCAGCCCTGCGATGGTCAGGATGAGCCCCAAGACGTCATCGAACTGCATTGCCTATACTTTCTCGCAGCCGATCACGTAAAGGTCCAAAAGCGCGAAGCAGACGATCGATAGAGCGACGATCCCGATTTCCAGCAGCATCTCATCTCTAGGATACGCCTACCGGCGGCCAACGCCAGCCGCCAAACGGATGATCCATTCGGACTATCCAAACGGACCCGCCCGAATGGCGGATGGTGCGCAAGACTTTGGACGCTTATAATCCGCGCTGATGCATGCAGTGCTGCTCTCCCTCGTCACCCTCATCGGAACCGCTGCATCCCCGGCACCATCGCCGGCGCCCACGCCGAACGCCCCAAGCGACCCCTGCGGATCGATTCTCTCGATCGTGACCAGGCCGACCGTGACCACGTCGGTTTGTACCGTGCGGCGCCATAACGTTCTTCTCGAGAGCGGCTATACGAATACGCAAACGACTGGCGCCGGCGGAGGTAGTACCGTCGCATATCCGCAGGCGTACTTACGCTTCGGAACGTCCGATCCTCATCTCGAGTTCGACGTAACGCCGCCAAGTGCGAACGCTTCGTCGGTCGGGAACGCTGCGGCCGGCGGCACGAGCGACGTCGGGTTAGGCGCCAAGTATGAGTTGGGTTACGGCGCGAGGTGGCTGTACGGTGTCAACGCCGCAGTTACATATCCCACGGGCTCGCGAGCGTTTTCCGCTGGAGCCGCTCAGTACATCGGGAACCTGAACTGGAGCTACACCGTGAACCAGGTCATCGGGCTCTCGGGAACGGTGGGCTTCAATTCGCTCTCGGGCTTGAGCTCCGCGAATTCTCCGCAGTCTTATTTCGCGTTTATTCCGAGCGTCGTGGCTTCGGCGTCGCTGCCCGGCCCCTCGGAGTTCTACGTTGAGTACACTTATTTCAGTCAGGCCGGCGTCGGATTGGGCGGCAAGAGTCTGATCGATTCCGCATTCTTACGCGATTTCGGAAATCGCGTTCAGCTCGATATCGAGTATGGTTTTTCGCCGACCCTGCTCGGGGGTCAGAGGCAGCACTACCTCGGCGGCGGCGCCTCAATCATGTTCTAGAATCCGCTCGGACAGGCTTCTTTCACCATAGCCAAGTAGCTCACGGGGATGACCGCCGCGTGCCTCTTTAGGCTTGCCGCCGTTGCCGCGGCCTTCGCGCTGGGCGGCGCCGTCGCCACGGCCCAGACGCCCCCGCCCGCCGTGATCCAGCCCTCTCCGTCGCCGACTCCCGGCATCAGCGACCCGTGCGGCTCGATCCTGTCGATCGTAAACCGGCCGACGGTAACGACCGGCGCGTGCACGGTGCGCACCGGAGGCTTCGATCTGGAAGATGGTTACACGAACACGACAATCACCGGCGCGGGCGGCGGCAGCAGCGTGAACTATCCGCAAACGCTCATCCGCATCGGCACGGCCGATCCGCACTTCGACCTGGAGTTCGGTCCGCCGAGCCTGCAAACGTCGACGGCCGGCGAGGCGAGGGTGAGCGGGAGCGGCGACGTCAATTTGGGCGCCAAGTACGAGCTCGGATATAGCACTCGCTGGCTGTACGGCGTCAACGGCGTGATAACGTTTCCCACGGGGTCGCAAGCCTTTACCGCCGGCGGCACGCAGTACACGGGCAATTTCAATTGGGGTTATACGGTGAGTTCGATTATCGGACTCGACGGAAGCCTGAGCTTCAATTCGTTCTCCGGCTTCGCCTCCGCGCACAACGCTCAGTCCTATTTTGCCTTCGTGCCCAGCCTCGAGGTCACGGCGTCGCTGCCCGGACCTTCGGAGTTCTTCGGCGAGTACGCCTACTTCAGCCAAGCAGGTGTCGGGCTCGGCGGCAAAAGCCTCATCGACTTCGGGTACGTCCGCGACGTTGGAGCGCACGCACAGTTCGACGTTGAGTACGGCTTCTCACCGACGCTGCTGGCCGGGCAGAAGGAGCATTACCTCGGGGCCGGCGCTTCGTTCATGTTCTAAAGGCAACGCCCTTTACGGATTTCCGTAGTTGAGGATTGCGTCCATTCCGAAAGTGTTCTGATATGACTTTGTTCCGTTGTCATAGGGAGTAATGCCCGGCCGAAATGCCTTTTCGGTCCGAATCTCCGGCCGAATCATGAGCACGTCTGAAAAACGGTGTGTAACCCCCAGCGTCAGGCTGCCGTAGGCCGTCGGGAACCCCGACCGCTCGCCGCGCGGATCGTTGATGTAATCGGTCCGGAACGATACGAAATCGTGCTTTGAAAATATGTACTCGAGGTAGTCGACAAAACCGGTCGCAGTCGAGAGTCCTGGAAGAAAGGCTCCGATGCCGCCGCCGGCTCCTAGATAGAGTGGACCTCCCGTGGCGACATTGTAGTTATTGACCGTGCCGCCGACGTAGGCGTTGTATTCGTACAAGTAGTACGCCTCGAACTGATTCTGAAATCCGGAGTTAAAAACGTGCGTCCACGTGATGTTTTGCTGTTGGAGGTTATCGTGCCCCCAGATCATCGCTTTGACCTGTCCGGTCACCGGGTCGAAGTACGTTCCCTTGGTATACGTCGTAAAATTCTGACCGTTGCGCGAACCCAGGCTGATCGAATTGATGCCGAAGAGCACCGAGTTGCGATTGGAGTGCGACACGTACCTCGCCAGCATCATGCCCGTTGGAAAATGGGCCGACCCGTCCCACGGCGCGATGTCTTCGCCCGCGTCTAAGGCGTACTCAATCGTCCAATAGTTGCTAAGCTTGGTCGCGGCGAGGGCTCCCGTCTGCGTATACGAGTCGAAATCGAACATCAGCGAGTGCGTATAGAGAAAGTTATTCGGCGCCAGTTGCGCCTCGATGTCCGGCGGTGAGATGTAGCGCCCGATCTCGACGGTCGTTCCCTGGCCCATCTTCGGAAAGTACAGAATCCCATAGGCCTCGACCGGGTCGAATCCGTTGGTTTGGTTGCGCAGCAGTAGCTGATTGCTCAGGACGCCTTGCTGCGTCGTCCAACGGTAATCCACGCCGTACAGGCCCGTGACCCGAAAACCCCAATCGTCGTGATCGGTCTGCACCGTATCGGGCTGCAGTTCGAAACGCTGAACCGCCTGGTCCATTTGGACCCGGTTCGGAACGTCGTCGTAGGTAAGCGGATAGTTCGAATACTTCGACGTGCTCAATTCGACGCCGGGATCCAGCCAGCCATAGGCGCGTACGCCGGGATCGGTTGGAACGCCAATCGTCGGCCCGTTGAATTCGGCGCCGCCGCCTCCAGTGAAGAGGGGATCGAGCGGTGCCGGAAGCGCACGGCGAAGCTCCGGCGAGCTCGAGGGTGCCGGACTGGCGACGATGAGCGGCGCAGCCGAAGGCGGTGTGGCCTGCGCGTCCGCCGGGAGAGCCCCGAGGCCCGACACGGCGAACGCGCAGAACGGTAGAACGAGTAACCATGAGCGATTCCACATACTGCCTACAGATTACGCCGCACAATCTCATGAACGCCAGCCGTCGAACGGATGATCCGTTCGGACCGAAGGGGTGACCGTCGCGACCTCCAAAGGGTTATCCCGTGCTGACGGCATTCGGGGCTGGTGCGGTAGCGCTGATGATGCTCTGCTATGCGTTGGAGCAGCGAGGCGTGATCTTTACACTTCTCTTCGCTCTTGCCTGTTTCGCAGCGTCGGCCTATGGATGGCTTGCCGGAACGTGGCCGTTCGGCGTCGTCGAGTTTTTGTGGGGCTGCGTAGCGCTGCGGAAATGGCTCGTTCGCCGCGCGAACGCCTAGGAGGGTGCCGGAGCAGCCGAAGGCGCCGGCCACGTGGTACCGTCCGAGAAACCGACGTAATCGACGCGGCAACTGCTCGGCGCTGGACCGCGATACGGCACATCGAAAAAGCCGTCGAAAGTGTGATCGATCCGAACGTTTTGGATAAACGTTCCCCGATCGGTAATTTGCTCGGTAAGGCCTGCGTAGACGACCGTGAAACCAACGACGTTTGCTGCCGTCGATCGCCGGTTTGTGAACGAGAGCACGATCGGTTTGTAGGCCGACACGAAGGCTCGGTTTCCGACGATGCGGCACTGATCGATATCTACCGGGGCCGGCGAACTCGCCGCCTTTGCCGCGGCCGGCTGCAGCAGCAAAGCGCAACCAGTTGCCAGCACGAACCCGGCGATGCGAGCCCGATAACTCCGACTTCCAGCCATGGTGTACGCGTATAGCGTACGCCGCTCTTCGCGCCGGCGGCAGCCTCCGAACGGATGATCCGTTAGGCTACTGCCCGACCGCCGAGTTTTATCATATAATTGCGGCGCATGCCCTGGTTGAACGCGGCCGTCTTCCTAGCAGTGCTCCTGCTCGCAGCGTCGCCGCTAGCGCGCTACATGCAGGCGGTCTTCGAAGGGCGGATTCGCTGGAAAGGCGAAGCGGCGATCTACCGCTGGTGCGGCATCGATGCGGCACGCGAGATGGGTTGGCCCGAATACACCTTCGCAGCGCTGGCGCTCTCGCTCGTTGCCACCCTCGCCGCATATGCAATCATGCGAACGCAACAGTGGCATGGGCACTTTTTCAACCCACAAGGCTTCCCCAACGTCGATCCGTGGATCGCGTGGAACACGGCCGTAAGCTTCGTCACCACGACGGATTGGCAGTTCTACTCCGGCGAGAACACGATGAGCTATCTCTCGCAGATGGCCGGGCTGGCGTGGCTGAACTTTGTCGCCGGCGCCATCGGCCTGGCGGCGGGAGTCGCCGTCATCCGCGGCTTCGCGAGAAAGGGCTCAAGAACGCTGGGCAACTTCTGGGTCGACTGCGTACGCAGCCTTCTTTACGTACTCCTGCCGCTCTGCGTTCTCTTCGCGCTGCTCTTTGAAGCGCAAGGCATTCCACAGAACTTCTCGCACTACGTTGCCGCGACGAACGCTCAAGGGTTCGGACAAAGCATCACGGGCGGTCCGATTGCCTCGCAGGAAGCGCCCAAACTGCTGGGCGGAAACGGCGGCGGCTTCGTCGGGGCGAACTCGGCTTCGCCCAACGAAAATCCAACCGGCATTACGAACTTACTCGAGCTGCTCGCCATCTGGCTGATTCCCGCGGCGTTTCCGCTGCTCTTTGGCAGAATGATCGGTAACCAGCGCGCGGGACAAGCGCTGCTGATCGCGATGCTGGTTCTCGGCGTCGGCTCCTTTGCTGGAGCGCAGTTGGCCGAGCGGGCCGGGAACCCGATCGTGCATGCCATGGGGGTGCATGGCGGAAACATGGAAGGCAAAGAGGTTCGCTTCGGCGTCGCAAATGCGGGCCTCTCGCTCGCGGTCGCAACCGATTCGGGGACCGGTTCTTCAAACTTCGCCTACGATTCGCTCACGCCGCTCGGTGGTTTTTTCGCACTGCTCAATCTGGAACTTGCGGAGATCATCTTTGGCGGTGTGGGCAGCGGACTTTACGGCATGCTCGTCTTCGCCGTCGTCACGGTATTCTTGGCGGGTTTGATGGTCGGGCGGACGCCCGAGTATCTCGGAAAGAGAATCGAGCGGAAAGAGGTGCAGTATGCAATGCTCGCGGTGCTCATCTTCCCTTGCATCATTCTCCTCGCGACGGCGATCGCGGCCGGCATCCCTGCGGGGCGGACAACCCTGGAAAACGCGGGCCCGCATGGCTTCACCGAGATACTGTACGCATTTGCCTCCGGAGCCGCGAACAACGGCTCCGCATTTGCCGGCCTTGGGCCGAATACGTTCTACGACGTAGCGACCGGCTTGGTTATGCTCGGAGGGCGTTTCCTGGTGATGATCCCGACGTTGGCGCTCGCGTCGTGCCTGGCGGCGCGGCCGACGAACGACCTCGCACACGCGGGCACCTTCCGCACCGACAACGCGCTCTTCATCGGGCTCCTCATCGGTGTCATCCTGCTGGTCGGCGCGCTAACGTTCTTGCCGGCCGACTTGCTCGGGCCGATCGTCGAGCACTTCGAACTGCAGAAGCACGTCGTGTATTAGGCCGCCGGTCTAAGCGTTTGCACCAACGCCCTCGGCGGATGCCGCCGCCTGGGCTCGAAACTGACCGAGCGGCACTGAGAAAAGGACCACGTCGAAGGGTTCCATTTCTTCGAAAGTGTGGATCAATTGGAGTTCGTTCCTCCGCCAAACGCAGAGCGCCGTGCATTCGCGGGCCGGCGGCCGCTCGGGAACCTCTCCTTGCACGCGTTGCCCGATGGTATGGTCGTCTCCACCGTATTTCAGGCGCCCCCGCGTGCCCGGAAAGCGCGCCAGGCCAGCGAAGACCGGCGCGCTGAGCGCCGTGGGCGAAAACGTCGAGATCCCTAGCAGTTGAGCTGTAGCGTGCGCGAAACGTGGTTCTTCCATGCGCACGACCAACGGAATTCCGGGTGCGCGTGCGCGGGCGCCCAACGCGATCTCGAGGTTGGCTGTGTCGGAATCGGTGAGTGTCAAGGCCGCCGTCGCGTGGGTGATGTCGCAGAGGTCCAGCGCCCCGTCGCCGAGAGCATCGCCGGTGAGCAACACGACATTACGCTCGCGGGCGCGCCGCACGAGATCCGGCCCGGGCTGCGGCTCGATTATGACGACCTTCTTGCCGGCGGCGGTGAGCAAATTTACGACCGCCGTACCAACCTTTCCGGCACCGCAGACTACGACGTGGTCGCGTGCGCGGATGCGCCGCAACCCCTGCATTGCAATCCATTGGGCGCGTGTCAGCGCGGAACTAACATATCCGATGAAGATGCTGGTAAAGACGATGCCGCCGAGCATAGCAACGATTGCGCCGGCCGTGATAAGCGGGCCGCGTCGCGTTACGGCGACCTCGCCAAAGCCCACGTTCGTCATTGTTTCGACGACGTAAAATGCTGCAGCCGTCCACGTCTTGCCGAGCGAGAAGTGAAAGAAACAATACGACAGCGTGAAAAAGCCCGCTGCCATGACGGCGAGGAGGCGCAGAATCGGGTTGATCCGGCTATAGGCTCCCAGCACGTCGCGAATGCCGAACGACGGTCGCGGTCTATGCGTGTCTGCGTCCCGGTCACTGCGGGTACGCCGAGCCGTAACTTCTCGGCGCTCGACGATGCATCCGAATAACGTGATACGCTCGCCGGAGCTGATGAAGGAACTGGCCGGGGGATCCTCGTGGGCCCCGAGCGCGACGATCCGTGCGCGCAAATGTTTTTCTGCCTCGGATACAGTCAGACCGTCGACACCGAGAGCGCTCGCGCTGTGTTGGGTGAAGCCGACCAGGGGACCCTCGTTCTCCGGGAACCTAATTGCATAAAGGCACCCATTGTCGAGCGCACCGCCTGCATACGTCTGCGCAGCGTGAACCGAGGGGGACAGCACGGTACAATCGGCAAGGTTCCGCTCGAGCTTGCGCCCCAAGACGGTGTCGAACTGGCGTAGGACGAGCCGAATGCGCGGGTTGAGAATACGGGCGCGCAGCGCGACCGAGAGATTCAAACCGTCGTCCGGCGAGAGCGTGAGAATCGAAGCGGCGTCCGCGACGCCCGCCGTCAGTAGGGCGTCGTCGCTGGTAGGGGCGAGCGCCGTCACCGGCACGCCCATTCTGCGGAATACGGCTTCGCGTTCGTCGTCGAGCGCCCACACGACGCGAACTTGGTGTCCAACTGTCGCAACGAGCGCGGCGCACACTTCCTCGGTCAGGCGATCATCACCAACGACAAGAATCAACGGGGTAGCGTACATCTCGTCGGTATTCGACAGCGATGGATTGGGATTCTCTTGCCTGGGACTCCCGAGTCGCGAAGACTGTCACCGGATGACGCACAGAATTAGCCTAATTAATAGGAAGACTTTAGGGGTCTGCCTAACCGCCTGCCAAATGCCTTTTTCCGCATAGCTGCTTGGAGGAATGCCAATGCCTGCCACGCCGACGATCAATATCGGAAACACCGGCTTCATGCTGCTCTGCGCGAGCCTCGTCATGCTGATGACGCCTGGGCTCGCGTTCTTTTATGGCGGCCTGGTGCAGCGCAAGAACGTGCTGACCATCATGATGCAAAGCTACATGTCGCTGGGATGGACCACGGTTCTGTGGTTTGCCTTCGGTTACTCGGAGAGCTTCGGGGCGGACTGGCACGGAATCATCGGCAACCCGGCGACGTATGCGTTCCTCCACGGCGTAACGCTGCAGACGATGTTTGCCAGCACCGCGAACATCCCGCTCGTCGTGCACATCGCGTATCAAATGATGTTCGCGATCATCACTCCCGCGCTGATCACCGGCGCGTTTGCCAATCGCGTGACCTTCAAAGCCTACTTCTTATTTCTCACCGCATGGCTGATCTTCGTCTACTTCCCCTTCGTGCACATGCTCTGGAGTCCCGACGGGATATTGGCAAAGTGGGGATGCCTGGACTTTGCCGGCGGTATCGTGGTCCACGCCTCGGCCGGCTTCGCGGCGCTAGCCTCGGTACTCTACGTCGGACGGCGCCACGTCATCGACAACAAGCCGCATAACGTCCCGCTCATCGCGCTGGGAACCGGACTGCTGTGGTTCGGCTGGTACGGCTTCAACGCCGGCTCCGAGCTGCGCGTCGACGCCGTGACCGCCTCGGCATTTCTCAACACCGATATCGCCGCATCGTTCGCCGCCGTCGCCTGGCTCTTCGTCGAGTGGGCTCGCGGGCGGCAGCCGAAGTTCGTCGGCCTGCTTACCGGTGCGGTTGCCGGGCTCGCCACGATAACCCCGGCGGCCGGTTACGTTTCGCCCATGACGGCGGTGATCATCGGCCTTGCGGCCGGCGTCGTCTGTTATTTCGCCGTCACGCTGAAGAATCAACTCGGTTGGGACGATGCGCTCGACGTCTGGGGCGTTCACGGAGTCGGCGGGTTCTTGGGAATCTGTTTGCTCGGCGTCTTCGCCTCGACGCTGTGGAACCCCAATGGCGCCGACGGCCTGCTGCGCGGCAACCCCGCGTTTCTCGGCAAACAGTTCGTCGCCGCGGCGGTCTGCAGCGCGTGGGCCTTCGTCTTCACCTACGCAATGCTGGCGCTGATCAACCTCGTAACGCCCGTCAAAGTCGACGAAGCCGCCGAAGAACGCGGCCTCGACGTGGCGCTGCACGGTGAGGAGGCCTATCCGCTGGGCGTCTGACGCGCCGCAGCACGGCGGACGACCGGATCGATTGCGAAGCTGCCGATCGCCAGCGTCGCCAGCGAGACTGCAAATGTCGCGTCGATGATTGCCTCGCGATACGCAATCGCGGCGGGAATGGCCAACGCGAGCGCAAGGCACAGCGCACCGCGCATCCCGCCGACGCGCACGACGTCGATCCATTCCCGCGGATATGGTCCCGGCAAAAGCAGACCGCCGACGACTGCGCGCGCCACGGCGATGCCCGCGAGACAGGCGACGGTGAAGACCGGCGCCTGCGCCACGCGCCCGATCTCCAAGGCGGCGCCCACCATGAAAAACACCAGCACATTTGCCAGCACGGCAGCGACGTCCCAGAAGCGGTTCACGTCTTCGGCGATCCTCAGCGTAATCCACGAACGCTCGTAATATCGCAACGCGATGCCATACGCGATCGTCGCGAAGATGCCCGACAGCGCAAGGTAATCGGCGGCAAAGTAGGCACCGTACGCACAGAGCGCCGTTGCGGCGATTTGGAACCGGACTCGCCGGCGACCGCGCAGTAGGCGGGCCGTTACGAAAGCGACGGCAATCCCCAGAGCCACGCCGCCAACGCTGCCTGCCACGCTTTTGAGCGCCACGATCGCTATCGCGCCGCTGCCGGCGGCGCCAAGTCCGATGGCAACGAGCACGCCACGATAGAGCGCCACGGCAACGGCATCGTTGAAGAGGGACTCGCATTCGACGATCGTGGCTAGCGTGCGCGGAACCTTCAACCGGCGAAAGACCGCGACCACCGCGATCGGATCGGTGGCGCTGAGAATAGCACCGGCCAGGAGCGCGGGGCCGAACGGCACGCGAACGATCGAGAGCGCTCCCGCGACGATTGCCGCCGTGAGCAGTACGCCGGGCCCGGCGAGTGTGGCGATTGCGATCCATTGCCGCCGCATTGCGCGAAAGTTCAGGTTCCACGCCGCCTCAAAGAGCAGCGGAGGGAGAAAAACGTAGAGCGTGGCGTGGCCGAGGGCGTACGCCAGTCGCCCAGGCGCGACCAGCCCGTAGAGAACGCCAAGTCCCACGACGGCGAGGATCTGCCACAGCTTCACGAGCTAGTGCGTGTGCGTAAAGTTTCCGACGCGCGTGACCGCTCGAATCGCTTCGATTGCGTGACGCATCCCCAACGGCGCGCGCGGGCGACCGACGGCGTCAAAGTAGAGCGTCGGATCGATGTTGAGCGTGCGGGTCTGCACCATTGCGACGGGCGTCGCGCGTAAGAAGGCGTCCGCCGCCGCAACCTCTTCGCCATCGTCGGTGACGCCGGGATGCGTCAAAAGGTTGAGGCTGACGGCGAGCCCGCGTTCCACGGCCAGTCGGACCGAGTGGAAAACGTCGTCAAGCCCGTAGCCCTGCGGGCGGTAGTACGCGGCATAGACGTTGGGGCGAAACGAGTTGAGGCTGATCCGAACCGCCTGCAAACCCGCATCGATGCAGCGCGCCAGCGATGCCGGCTGACTGCCGTTGGTGTTCAGGTTGATCGTTCCGTTCGCGCTTTGCGCGCGAATGCGCTCGATCGCCCGCGCGATCGCGATCGAGCGCAGCAGCGGCTCGCCTTCGCAGCCTTGGCCGAACGAGACGATTCCGTCTTCGACGTGCTCGAGGTGAGCAATGGCAACCTCCGCCAGCTCCTCGGCCGCCGCTTCCTCGGCGATGCGTGTTTGCGGCGACGGCACGCCGGTCTCGACCTCTTGCTCGGAGATGCAGCCGATGCAGCGTGCATTGCATTTCGGTGAAACCGGCAACGCGGCTTCGCCCCGCCGGAGAAAGACGTTCTGCGCCGTAAAGCAGGCGTACTCACGCGAGCAGAGCGCCACTTGCGCCAGGACGCCGTTACGTGGCGTCTTGGCGAGGCGGTCCTCGATGAGCCGCTCGAGCTCACCCGGCGCAAAGCGGCGTGGTTTCCAATCGTCGCTTTCGTCGGTCTTCATCGCCGCCACGTGCAGCCGGTCGTTGCGGGCGCAGGCGAACGTGTAACCGAAGAGGGGCAGCGCCGGTGCCTTGCGCTGCGTCGCATAGGCCGGCACGAGCAGCCGCGTGTAGCCGGCCGGCAGGGCTACGGCGAGCGCAGTACGGCCGGAAATGGGCCCGATCGTCGTCAACGGACTACGCCCGGGAAGCAGCATCTCGAGCGTGCTCTGCGGCGCCGGAATCAGCTCGTCGAGGTCGGCCTCGCGGACGATGCCGGCGTCGGCCAGCGGCACCAGGCTCGAATCGTACGAGATCCGGCCGCCGGCACCGCACGACGCGAGCGCGACGGAAGTTTCACGGCGCAAGGTCATCGTCGAAGTCGACTTCCGTATCGAACACGCGCACGGCCGGCCCGGTGAGATACGCGTTGCCGGTGCCGTCCCATTCGACCACCAGCCGTCCTCCCGGCACGAAAACCTCAACCGGCGAAGTAAGCGTCCCGTTTGCAATCGCCACGGCAGCGCACGCGACGGCTCCGGTGCCGCATGCCATCGTCAAGCCAACCCCGCGTTCCCAATGCGCAACGTGCATCGCGCCCGGGCCTTGCAGCGCGGCGAGATGCACGTTCGTGCCGTCGGTAAATTGCCAATCCTTTTGGAGCTCCTCGGCCACGCTTTTGAGATCGACGTCGTCAATGCTCGCACGCAAGAGCACGACATGCGGATTCCCGAGATCGACGAACCATCCATCAGACAATGGCGTAATAGCGGGGCACCCCATTGCAACGCGAACCGCGTATTCGGACCCGCGGGAAACGATCTCGGTCGAAATTGGACCGGCCTCGGTTTCGAATGTAATGGCCGCTCCTTGTCCCGCTTCGTCGAGCCAGCGTGCCGCGCAGCGAACGCCGTTGCCGCACATCTCAGCTTCGCTTCCGTCGGCGTTGATCGTTCGCATGCGCGGGCCGGCGAGGTTCGACGATTCGATCGCGATAACGCCGTCGGCGCCGATTCCCGCTCGGCGATCGCAAGCCCACTTCGCGAAGCGCGCGAGGTCAACGCGCCCGCCGCGCCGCCGATCGACGATCACGAAGTCGTTTCGCGCGCCGTGCATCTTCGTTATTTTCACGTTAATCGCGCTTCGGAGACCATCCGAGCTTTTCCCGTACCTTCTCATGCAGCGCGTCCGGCGCGCACCAGAGCGTATCGGGCTCGCCGCGAAACCACGCGCGTTGGCGCCGAGCGTAGCGCCTCGTCGCTCGCTCGAGCGATGCGCGCAGCTCGGCGAGCGTACTCCAGCCGCGCAAATGGGCGAGTGCCTGCGGGTACCCGACCGCATTGGCGGCGACCGCCGACTCACCGATGCGCTCGGCCTCGTCCAGCAATCCCGCCGCCAGCATTCGCTCCGTCCGAGCCGCGATGCGCCGGTCGATCTCGGCTTGCGGCACATCGAGAAAGACCAGAAGCGACGCAACTCCCTCGCCGAGCAGCGTCGATGCCCGCTCTGGGGAAGAGGGTGCCGAGCGTTGCGTCAGGGCGATTTCGAGCGCGCGGAGCACGCGATAGGTGTCGCCGGGATGAAGCGCCCTCGCGCGCGCCGCGTCGCGGTTTTCGAGCCACTCATACAGAAACTGGGCCGGGTGAGCCCGCGCTTCGCGCGCCAGCCGCTCTCGCAGCGACTCGTCGTACTGCGGCGCGAGGTCGATGCCTCCGAGCAGCGCGCGAATATAGAAGCCGGTGCCGCCGGCGACGATCGCGCGTTTTTTGCGCTTGCGGATATCGCGAATCGCCGCAATCGCATCGCTCGCATAGCGCCCGGCTGAATAGCGTTGCACGGGGTCGAGAAACCCAACGAGATGGTGCGGCGCGCGCGCCAACTGGTCCGGTGTTGGCGCGGCGGTGCCGATCGGCATCCCGCGATAGATCTGTCGAGAATCCGCGCCAACGATCTCCGCGTCGTAAACGGCCGCGAGCTCGAGCGCGAGGTCCGTCTTTCCACTTGCCGTTGCACCGGCTAGAATCAGGACGCCCTCAGACACGCTTGAACATGCGCGCAATCTCGTCGGGGCTCAAGCGCACCATCGTCGGACGCCCGTGCGGACAGTGCATCGGATTGGCACAGCCCTGCAGACGCTCCACGAGCGTGGACATTTCCTGCGGTGCGAGCGGTTCGCCGGCAACCGTCACGCTATGACAGGCCAGCGTTGCCCAAACACGTTCGCGAACGTCGCGCTGTTTGGGATCCTCGCTGAGATCGTCGAGCAGACCGGTCAGATCGAAGTTGCGCGAAGCGTAGCCGGCCGGCGTCGCGACGATGCGGTAGGTTCGCTCGCCGAAGGGCTCGATCTCGAGGCCGCCCTCGCGCAATGCTTCGAGCAGGCGGTCGAGTGCAGCGCTGCGCGCCGTATCGAGTTCGACCACCTGCGGCACCAGCAGCGGCTCGCTCGGCGTCCGCTGCGCGGCGGCGGCGACGATCGCTTCGTACGCGATCCGCTCGTGCGCCGCGTGCTGATCGACCAGCAGCAGCGACTCGCCGTCGCTTGCGAGGATGAACGTGCGATGGAGCTGCGTCAGAATGCGAAGGCGATCGGAGTCCGGCCGAAAGTTCTCGCCGGGCGCCGGCGCAAAAAGCGATAGCGCCGGGCTCGCCCAGCCCTCGGGTATACTTCCGCTCGACGAGTTGCCGGTCTGTTCGGCAAAGCGGGCCCGCGCGTGCTCTTTAAGCGTTGCGGATATGCTCGCGCGCACGGCATCGAAGACTTGCGACGCATATCGTAGGCGCACGTCGTACTTCGTCGGATGCACGTTGGAATCGACGTGATGCGGCGGCAGATCCAAAAACAGTACGCCGTACGGATGGCGCCCCATCATCGTAAAGGTGGAATAACCGCTCGACCAGGCACCCGTGAGCGGTACGCCGCGCACGAGCCGCCCGTTGACGAAGAGCAGCTGCATTCTTCGATCGGGGCGGTCGCGTCCCGGTTCGCTAACGAAGCCGCGAAGCGTGCCGTCGAGCATGCGGGCCGGCGCGCCGTCGAGCGACAGCAGCGCTTTGGCGGCTTGCGCTCCGAAGACCATGGCAAGGCGCTCGCGCTCTTCCTCGCTTGGCGGCATGACCCAGACGTCTTTTCCGTCGTGCCGCAGCGTGAAGGCGATCCGCGGATAGGCAAGGGCGAAGCTCGAGAGCCATGACGAGATGCGATTGAACTCAACGCTGGGCCCGCGAAGATATTCACGCCGGACCGGCAGCCGTTCGAAGAGCGAGCGCACTCGAACCCGCGTGCCGGCCGGCGACGCCGCCGGCTCGACGGAGCTTACCTCCTCGGCGTGCGCGCGAACCTGCGCGCCGATCGGCAGACCGGGTTCGCGCGAGACGATCTCGAGTTCGCAGACGGCGGCAATCGAAGCCAAGCCTTCGCCGCGGAAGCCCAGCGTCGCGATGGATTCCAACTCGGAAGCGGCGCCGAGTTTGCTGGTGGCATGACGCCGTATCGCCAACGCCAAGTCTTCCCGCGCGATGCCCTTTCCGTCGTCGACCACTTCGACGAGGTCGAGCCCGCCGCGTTCGACGTTGACGGCGATGCGGCTCGCTCCGGCGTCGACCGCGTTTTCCACGAGCTCTTTGACGATCGACGCCGGGCGTTCGATGATCTCGCCGGCGGCAATCTGACCGATCGTTACCGCATCGAGCTCGCGAATCGACTGCATTCCCCGTGATTCGTGGCGCACGCAGGGCGTCCCGGTCGACCGGAGTCCTTCTCGGCTAACCTAACGGCCAGATCAGAAAAATGACGCCGACTACTGCGATCGCGGCACCGCTCAGCACTTCTCCATATCGTTCAACCGGTCCAAAGGAGAGGCTTTGCAGTGCGGCACCCGATGCGACGCAAAGCGCAACGTACGTAGCGATCGTGCTCAATCCAAAGCACACCGCCATTATCGCGAGCAGAGCCGCGCCAAATCTCGCCGCGGCAAAGAATACCGGGATGCCCTCGAGCATCGGCGAGGAGCCGAGGATGAGCAGCAGCGCGACGCGCCGGTTTGGGCGATCTTTCGGCATAGCAGGCTCGGCGGAACCACCGCCGGCGCGCATCTCGCGCAACGAAGCAACGGCGATCCAGAGGCCAAAACCGATGAGCGCCACACTCGAAAGGATCGAGACGAGGTGGCCGAAGCGCACGGCGAGCACGACTCCGGCAAACCAGACGACGATGCCGATGGTAAGCGTCGAGAGCGTGTGGCCGAGCCCCGCGATCGCCGCCGCCCGCGCCGTCCGTAAAGGCGTCCAATGCGCGCCTCTCGCCAGCATCGCAATCGGCGCCCAGTGATCCGGGACCAGCGTGTGCAGCACGCCGACGGCGACTACTGCTCCGACGAGCAGCAGCTCCGGGCCGAGTCTCACCGCAAGTATGTCTTCACGACCTCGATGAGCTCCTCGGCGGCGCTGACGTGCGCGCGAGCCTTTGACGTGAGGACGTGCGTCTTCACGTGTTCCTCGAGGACGTCCGACATGAGAGAGTTCATCGCTCCCCGGGCGGCGGCGATGCGCTGAAGCACGATACTGCAGCCTTCTTCGGAGTCGAGTGCCCGCTCGACGGATTCGATCTGACCGCGGATTCGCCGCACCCGGTTGAGCAGTTTTTCCTTCTTCGCAATGGTGTGACTCATGTGCAGCGAGGCTTCGCCGGCGTCGCATAATACCCTATGGGGGTATCGGTATACGAACGCGCCACGACGGGCTTCGGGGTTGACAAAGCCTCTGACCCGAGTATTCTAGTTTAGGATTCCTTCGTTAGGTGAGGCGTCTGCACGAAGAGATGCCGCTGCCCGGAAAGGTCGAGAGACCCCAACGTCCTTCGACAAGCTCAGGATGACAGGATCCCGCCATCCGCCTCGACTCGGTTCAGCGACATTTCCTTAAACAATGTTAGGACTATCTTTGCGCCTGCGCGAAGCGCAGTCCTGAACGGAGTCGAAGGATCGACAGTGAGGGGAGAACGAGCGGCGGAACGCCGCACGAGTTTCTCAAGCTGTCGGCTGCGAGGAGCAGCGACGGTTTTTTATTTTCAACGGAAGGGGGTGATCTCTGGCCATGGACGACGGACCTAGTAGTCGATCGTGCCGGCTCGCAATGAGCCGCTTAGTTGCTGTTGCGTCGTTCGATCGGCGCGGCAAACCGTAACCGAATAGGAGGTATGTGTCATGAAAAGAGTTCTGGCATTTCTGCTCGATATTACGACCAATCGAGCGGCGCGCGGAAAGGCCGCGTTCCACGACGATACGTTGCGGGCAAACCAAGGCAGCAAGCCCGCCTATACCTTTAGTTACTGGCGCTCTCTCGTAAGTTAGTCGAACAAGGGCGATTTGCCGTGCTTGCCGCGATTCTGCTTGCGACGATCCAAATTGCAGCGGGGCCCTGCACGTCGCCGTCGCCTTCACCGGTGCCGACTCCGCGTTTCGAACTAAAGGCGAGCGGATCCAACGTCTTCATCGATCAGGCGACCGGCGGGCGCGGGATTACGCCTCCGGAAGGGCCGGGGTTTGCGAACGGCTCGCCGATCTCGCCGATGTCGCCGTACGATTGGTTCAGCGGCGCGCCGGTGACGCCGGGAGTCGCGGGCATCGCGCAATACGAAGTCCAGGGCACGTACCACGCATCCGATGTAAACTTCGGCGCGACGTTCGGTCTAGGTGGCCTGACCGGCAGCACGACCAACGCGCTCTATTGGGGCGAACCGTTGATCCCCAACCTTGACGACCACGACCTTTCGCGGCGCGTTCCGTATGCTATTCTCTTTCCGACCCACGCGGGCCAAGACGATGCGAGCGTTGCGAGCGCGAGTTTACTCGGGGCATCGGTTGGCGCAGCGGACTCCAGTTGGAAGGTCCGGGGCGGTTATTTCGATCTCGTGCAGAGCGACCGGTTCGTCTTCGCACCGCCGCCGCTGACCAGTGCCGTTCCGAGTCTAGGCGCGCAAACCGCGGAGACACTCGGTCCGGGAATGCCCACGATCAAAGACTGGACCGCGGCTCCGTCGTCTTTGCCGCTGCTCGGCGCCGATGGCTACTGGAGCCGAAGAGGCCTCTCGCTGGAGTTGACCGACGCGCTGCTGCCGGCACTCCCGGACACGAACGTCCGCTTGACGATGGGTTCGCTCGTCTTAGATCGTGGAGACTTCGGACGCTTTTCCGTTCAACTCGCGCATATCTGGACG
>Ga0070733_10000074_pt1 | contig 90236 bp, 78 predicted proteins | sample Coa_R1_9_FD_66450 | JGI IMG/M metagenome (GOLD analysis project Ga0070733, IMG submission 66450) | Surface soil microbial communities from Centralia Pennsylvania, which are recovering from an underground coalmine fire - Coalmine... | ecosystem: Environmental > Terrestrial > Soil > Unclassified ...
GCTCGGCACACCCAAGTGTGCAACCCACGGTACTGCGGGAGGCAGACCCTTCTTCCTCTTCAACCTTGAATGCCCGCCTCGCTACGGCGGGCCATGATGTCTAGGGCTTCTTCACGCGCTCGCTGAGCCGCTCCAGCAGCCGTGCAAACGGCGAATTCTTGTGTTCGATCTGCAGGTGGCGCACACCGGTGTCGTTGAGCGACTCGCCGTTACCTGTGTCGATGGTCAGCGCGCTCGCGCCCAGAATTTCGAGTGTCTCTTCGAGCGTCTGCGCTCCGCGGCGCTCGCGAACGCCGACCTTGCCACCGCTCTTGCCGCGAACTGCCGCGGCCGCGCCCTGACGCACTGCGCGTCCCACCGCTACCTTCGGTTGCGCCTTCGCGCCCACCGCGGCGGCAGGCTTCGCAGCGGCGCGTTGCGCGCCCGCAGGGACCGCGGGCGGCGGCCCCTTAGGCAGCCCCAGGCGCGAGCCGTCATCATCAAGCAGTTTAAATTCATCCGCGTTCCCGGCGCGCGCCTGATCGGGCACGGCGACCATGGTGGCCTTCCTGTCCTGCTCGGTGGCGCGCACACGCTCCTCCGGGCTGACGGGAACCACCGCCACGGAGGCGAATTCGGAACGCACGTAGTGCGCCACCTGCTTGGCGGAAATCGCGTCGCTGAAGAAGCCCAGGCGCAGTCCGTACCACTTGCGGCCGTCGCGGCTGCCTTCGACCGTGTACAGGGTGTAGGCGCTGAAGATCGCAAGCGGCGGCACCTTGAGAAGATCCGCGGGCTGCACCGACCACTGCAGCTGCACCGCAAACGCCACCGGCGCGTTGTTGGCAACCGCTTCCTGCAGCGCGCGCCGCGTCGCGGTGTCATCCGGTTTCAGGAAGGGGATGCTGCCCCCGGATACATCGGCAGTCTGCTGGCCGCTTTCCGGTGCGCGCGTCTCCAGCAGCTTCAGTACCTGGGTGTCGCTGAGGCCGCCGCTGGCCGGCGGCTCCGGCGCCGCGGGCCGCGGCGGCGGTGCACGCATCAGGCGGGTCTCGCCGGTTGCGCTGCTGTCACCGAGCGCCGCCAGGACCTCGCGTACGTTGGAATCTTCAAACACGCCCTTGCGGCCCGGCGCCGGCTGACCCGGCGCGGCCGGCGGCACTGCGCGCACAGGCGGCGTCCCCGCGGCAACGGGAGCCGCGGATTGCGGCGCTGTGGCGGGGCGCGCCGGACCCGCTGCGGGCCCGGGCACGGCGGCGCGGGCGGGGGGTGTGGGAGCAGCTGGTGCACGGCGCGCGGCAACCGCAGCTGCCGGCGCCTTCGCAACAGCCGGCGCGGTGCGTGGCGGCGCTGGCGCGGGCTGCACCACAGGCGCATGCACGACCGGCACGTTCAGCGGGATCGGCGGCAAGCTCGTCCGGGCAGCCGGCGCAGCCGTCTCGCGCACGGCGGTCGCCACGCGTGGCTGCGGACCTGCCGCGTGCTGTGCCTGCGCGGCCGCGGCAGCCGCGGCGCGCTCACGCAGCTTGCGGCCTGGCGCCTCGCCGGCCCAGGCTCCCGGATAAATTTCGCGCACCACCGCCAGCCATTCTTCGGCTTCGGCGAGGGTGGCGAAGTAACCCATGTGCAGGCGGAAACGCTCGCGCCCTTCCTCGAAGCGGCGGCTGACGAAAAACGTGAAGCGTTTGAGCTCGGGCAGATCGGTCTGCGCCAGGGCCATCGGGGTCGTGGAGGAACACAGGTTGAGTACAAACGGGCCGGTGTTCGGCGCTGCCGCCGCCGGACTCGCTGCCTCCGCGCCTTCGTGCACGTGCGGCGCGATGTTAGGTATAGCTGCCATAACTTCCCCGAGCGAAACCAACACGCAACCACCGCGGTACTCAGGCGGATCCGTGCGACGAGGAAGGGAGTGCGAGCGGTCGCGCCGGCTTCAGAACGCGCGATCGTGGCAGCCCCGCCGTCATAGGAACCCGTTCCTTTAGACCGGTGGCTTTGCGTCCCCGTCTTTCGACGGGTTTGCCCTTATCACAGCGGCTAGTGTCAAAGCGTCGCGGATCGCCGTCAAGCCCGGAAATGTGCCCCGGATCTCAGAAGGTGTGCGCAATCGGCGACAGCAGGACGGGTGCCGAATTATGTCTTACCACGGCGGCGCAATCGCGACCCCCCGCTCACCAGAAACGCCCGGCGCTCACCAGGTGGCGCGCGTAGTAGCCACTCGCCAGCTCTGCGTACGAGACCGCCACCCCGGAGTGGGGCGCGTGGATGAAGCGGCCGAAACCTGCGTAGATGCCAACGTGATCGACGACCTGACCGTCGCTGCTGAAGAACACCAGGTCGCCGGGCTGCAGCTGCGTCAGCGGCACGGGCAGTGCAGCACGCTGTTGCGCGGCGGCGCTGCGCGGAATGGCCAGGCCCACGTGCTCGTGCACGTAGAGCACCAGGCCGCTGCAGTCAAAGCCAGCCTCATCCGCGCCGCCGAACTGGTAGCGCGTGCCCACCAGCGAGGCTGCGATGCGCACGATCGCCGCACCCGCATCGGTCTGCGGGCCGGGCGGCACCGTGGGCGCGGGTGCGGGCGCGGGGCGTGGCGGAAGAGCGCCGCAGGCTGCGACGAGAGCCGCCACGATTGCGAGCCAAGCGATGCGCGGGCGCATGCCCCGGGGAAGATCCTTGTCCTACCGGGTGCGGGCGGATGAGCGCGGCTGTGCGGGCGCCACGCGCGTACGGGCGGTGAGGCGTGCGAGCGCTTCGATTCCCGTCCAGGTGTAGCGCTGCACGCCGCGGCGGCCGGACCGCATCGCGCCCAGCATGGCCGCGGCCACGGTGCGCGCGGGAATGCCGCGCCAGGCGGCGTGGCGCCCCAGGAGCAACGGGTTCACGAGCGGCATAAGCAGCCGCGCGCCAAGCTCGAGCGGGCGCATCTCGGCGCGCCAGGCAAGCAGCACCGAGGGTTGCAGAATATCCAGCGACGCGAACCCGACCGCGGCGAGCTCTTGTTCCATCTCGCCCTTGGTGCGCAGGTAGAAGTTGCGCGCCTGCGGATCCGCACCCACGCTCGACATCACAATGAAGCGCCGCGCGTTGGCAGCCTTCGCGGCGCGTGCGAAGCTGAGCACGCAGTCAAGATCCACAGCGCGAAAGCGCTCCTGGGAACCGGCCTGGCGGATGGTCGTGCCGAGGCAGCACAACGCGAGGTCGCAGTTTACGCCCTGCAGCTGTGCCCCGAGACGCTCGAACTGCACGATGCGGTTGGCAAGGCGCGGGTGGTCGCGCCCGAGAGGCCGCCGCGAGAGCGCCACCACGCGACCCACATCCGGCGCCGCCAGAAACGCGTCGAGCACATAGCCGCCCGTGAGGCCGCTCGCCCCGGCGAGCAGCGCAACCTTCGCGCCCGGCTCGGCCATCAGATCGCCTCGTAGCAGCTGACGCTCACGGTCTGGGTCTCACCCGGAGCTATCGTGACCTGGCGGCGCACGTCGCGGTAACCAACACGCGAGCCGATCAGGGTATAAGTACCCGGCCTGAGCTGGATGTCGCGCCGCTCGAAACTGCCGAAGCTGCCCACGCCCAGGATTGCGACTTGCGTGACACCGTCGGACACCAGTGAAATATGCACCGGCTTGTCGAAGTCCGGCAGCAGGATCTGCAGGCGCGCGATTTGCGAACGCAGCACCGGGCCGGAGGGTGTCGTCGCCTGGGCCGTGTCGAGGAGCCCGCTCGCCGCTTCGCGCACGTCGGCGGATGCCAGCCGGTCCGGGTGATCAAGCAGCGCCTGCAGCGCGTGGTCAAGGCGCGCACGCCCGCCGGCGCGCGCCTTGCCGGCCTGGGCGAACGACAGCGAACCATCCTCGCGCAGCGCCGCCGTGTACAGCGCCACGGCCTCGTCCCAGCGCTCCTGCGACTCAAGCTGCTCGGCGTGGGTACGCATGCTGGCCACACTGTCGAGCGCGCCGGCAACGGGGCCGACCGCGGCGGCGCTGGCGGTATGGTTGGCGGCGGAACTGCGGCCGCCCTCGGCCGCGCTCACGCGCCTGAGGCCGTCGAGCGCCTCGGGGCCGTTAGGTCGCAGCTTGCGCGCCCGCTCGAAAGCGGCACGCGCCTCCGCAAGACGGCCGGCGCCGAGCGCCGCGAAGCCCTCGCCGGCGGCGCGCGCATAGTTGTCCTCGCCGAGTGCAGCCTCGGCTTGCGCAAGGCCGCTGCGCGCCGCGGCATTTTTCGGATCGAGCGCCAGCGCCTGCGAGTAATCCTGGGCGGCGCGCGAGTACTGGTGTGCGGCCTGCGCGCTTTGCGCATCCGCGATCAGGGGCGGCACTCCGACCAGGCGCTGGGAGCGGGCCTGTCCGGCCAGCGCGCGCGGGTCCTTGGGATCAATGCGGTGGGCGAGATCAAACGCCTGGGCGGCGAGGTCCTGCTGGCCCGCGTTGAGCGCCCGGTTACCCACATCGAGTTGCGCCGCCAACGCTGCGGGTGCGGCCTGCTCCACCGTGTCCAGCAGCAGCGCGGCTTCCGAGAGCCGCTGGCGCGCGAGCGCGAGGTTGCCCGCATCGCGGGCGCCGACGGATTCGGCGGCGCGGTCGCTCGCCGCTGCAAAATCCGTCCCGCCCCAGCTTTCCGCGCCGCGCGCCTGGAGCGCGGCCTGCCGGCGGTCAAATTGAGCACGTTCCGCCTGCAATGCATTCTCATCCGCGGCGTTCGTTGCGGCGCCGGTCCGGGCGGCGACATTCGTGGGCACCGTGGACTGTGCCGCGCGATCAGCACGCAGCCAGTCAGTGAGCGACCAGCCTGAGTGCGGCAGCCACTGATACGCGGCCAGGGCAGCCGCGGCCAGGATGCCGAGGACGATGAGCGCCATGGGCCGGCCGCTGCGCATGGGCTCGAGCCTTCCCAGGGCCGGAGCCGGACTCAGGCGCATTTCCTCCCACAGCGCCTGTCCGTCCACGACCCCCGGCGCCGGCTGGCCGCCGGGTATGGTCGGGGGCGTGACGGGCAGGCTTGCGGATAAGACTGCGTGCCTGCCGGTGCGCTCCGCTGGAGCGGCCTCGCGCGGCGGCTCGGCAGTCTCGAACTCAAATGTCAACGTGTCGTTGAGTGCGGAATAGAGGCCCTCGATGACCTCCTGCATGGACGCCGGCCGGGCCTGCGCGTCATTGTGCAGCATGCGGGCGATGAGCGCCCCGAGCTGCGGCGGCATCTGCGCTGCCGGAACCAGCTCCGGCACCGGTTCGCGTTGCACTTTCTGCGCGCCGAAGTGCGGGTAGTGCGGCGGATAACCCGATAACAGCTCATAGGCAAGCGCGCCCAGTCCGTAAATGTCATCGGCTGGCGTCGGCGGCTCGCCGCGCAACTGCTGCGGGCTGGCGCTGAAGGGCGATAGTCCGCGCGCCGGGTCGGTCCCGCCGGCGAGCACCGTGCCCGCGATGCCAAAGTCCGCGAGCTTCACCGCGCCGCGCGCATCCAGCAATACGTTGCCGGGCTTCAGATCGCGGTGAATCACCGCGCGCCCGTGCGCGTGGTCGAGCGCCTGCGCGACCTCGAGCAGCACCGGCACGATGGCCAGATAGTCCGCGCCGCGTAAGCGGCGCAGATCACCACCGCCGGCGAGCTCCATTGGCAGGAGCAGCGCCTCCTCGGTGGCCTCGGGGGGAAATACCTTGAGGATGTGCGGGTGATCGAGCCGGCTGTTGATCGCGTACTCGCGCTCGAGCGCCGCCCAGGCCGCCGCGATACGCGCAGCTGCCGGCTGCAGGATCTTCAGCGCGATGTCGCAGTCCCGCTGCGGATCGTGCGCGCGCCAGACTTCCCCCTGGCCGCCGGCGCCCAGCCGCTCGTGCAGCGTGTAGCGCACATTCAGCACTCGTCCGGGGTTCGCGGCTACGTCGTTCATCGGCTGTTGTCATTGTAACCGCACCGGCCGTCGCGGTCGGCCGCAACGCGTGCGCGGCGCTAGATGCCGAGGTGCAGTTGCGCCTGCCGTGGACCGGGTGCGCGGAACAGCGTCGTTCGCAGCGTATCGCGGCCCGCTGAGGCGAGCTTCAGGCGCGCACAGGCGATGCGGAACCGCTGGCGCAGCAGCACGGCAAAGGGTCCGGTGCCGCGCATTCGCGAGCCGAAGTTCGGGTCGTTGTCGCGCCCGTCCCGCATGGCGCGTATCAGCGACATGACATGGGCCGCGCGCTCGGGGTAGTGCTGCGCCAGCCATTCGGCGAACAGGTCCTTGATCTCGTAGGGCAGCCGCAGCAGCACGTAATCCGCCCAGCCGACGCCGGCCGCCGCCGCGGCAGCGAGGATGTCTTCCAGCTCGTGGTCGGTGACAGCGGGGATCACCGGCGCCACCAGGACTCCGGTCGGCACGCCGACGGCGTGCAGGCCAGCGAGCGTGCGCAGCCGCGCCTGTGGCGACGCCGCCCGCGGCTCGAGCGTGCGCTTGAGGTTCGCGTCCAGGGACGTGACGCTGACCGCGACGCTCGCGAGGCCTTCGCGCGCGAGGTCCGCGAGCAGATCAACATCCCTGAGTACGAGCGCGCTCTTGGTAATGACGGTTACCGGGTGGCGGGTGCGCGCCAACACTTCGAGGATGGAGCGCGTCACACGCATTTTTTTCTCGACCGGCTGGTAGGGATCGGTGTTGGCACCGAGCATGATCGGCTTACAGACATAACCGGGGCGCGACAGCTCGCGTTCCAACACCCGCGCTGCGTCCGCCTTGTAGAAGAGGCGCGTTTCAAAATCCAGTCCCGGCGAGAGTCCCATGTAGGCGTGGCTCGGACGAGCGTAGCAGTTGTGGCTCACCACCCCGTTGGCGATGAAGTCCTCGGTTTCGGTCGTGATGTCGTAGAGCCGCATAGCCTGAAGCGGCTCGATGCTGACGACACCCAGTCGAGCCTCGCTTTTAATCGCCTGGCCGCAGATGTCGAGCTTGCGGGAAATGGCCGGGTCGAAACTGTGGAAAAAGCGCAGATGTTCGGGCAGCCCGCCCTTGAGTCTCACTACGTCCATTGGTTTGCGGTCTTCGTGCTGGACATGCTCAACAACAAGACTGAAGCGAAAGTCCCGCAAACATCGGCAAATCCACCCGATAATTTCCGGGTCGGTGTTGGAAATGCGAAAGACGGTCTGGCTGAAGCAGCCCTGTGCATCGAATATCCCCGCGAGGAAGCCGGCCGACCACGCTCTCGTAGGGCAGGTCGGCCAGGCTATTAGCTCTCGAATCGACGCGACGCGCGCTTGTACTCCGGTCCTGATTCCGTGCATGGCTCTCCTGTTTCCGGTCGCCACCTGGAACAGAAACCCATTTGTGGAGATCTCGAAGTCGAGAAGATAGTTGCGTGCCCTTACGAGAGCCTCGAGATCGCAGAGGGCCAGACGAAACTGATGCGATATGTCAGTGCGCCGGTTCCGCCGCTGATAGGTGTATGTTTTCAAATGAGCGTCGCCACGAATCAAACCGCAGAGATAGCCGCGCCGGTAGTCCTCGTTCTGAATCACGCCGTCGGCAAACGCGCCAGTTCCCAGAAGTTTGTTTGAGGTCGTGAGGTGCGGCCTGCGATTGTTACCCTGTTCAGTGCCGGTAACGAACTTCCAACCGCGATCCGACAGCAAACGATGATCTCCGCTGGTCACGAGCGTCGTGCCGTCCTCCAGCGTTGTCCGGAATGCGGGCTTGATGCTGCTCCAGAGCGCGAGCACGCGGGATTTGACGTACCGTCGATACCGTCCGCTGCGCCGGGTACCGTAGATCTCATCACCGACCCGTAACTCTGACAGTGCGCGTGTGCGGCCATCCGCCATCAGGACCGGCGTGTCGCCAGCGGCGCAGTAACTGCAAGCGTGCTCGCATCCTCTGTACGGATTGATTGACTGTTCGAACGGAATGTCGGGCGAGTCGTTGGTGCTGATGACCGAGCGGGCGCGCTCGGGCTCGAGCGTGGTGGGGATACTGTCGGGGGTCTCCTCGAGGTACCACCCGTCGTCGACCGCCGCGAGACTTTGCAGGTCAAAGCGCCCGGTGGGATTTGACAGCGCTCCCCTGCCCTTGAACACCCGCTTGCCTGTAATGGAGCGCCTCATACGGCATACTGTACATTCATACAGTACAACGAGTAAAGACAGGGTAAGATACTAATTTACAATGCTATTTTACCAGCCGCACCGAAACTGGGTAGTGGTACACGACGCCTTCGCTGGCCCGGATCGCCGCCACCAGCGTCATCACGAGCCAGGCAATGAACAGCGCCGTGCCGAGCAGAAAGCCAATGAAAATCAGCGCGAGGAAGCCGCACACCACGCCCGCGAGCGTCACCGTGATGTTGAAGTTGAGGGCTTCCTTCGCCTGAGTGGCAATGAACGCTGACTGGTCGCGCTTGGAGAGCCACACCAGCAGTGGACCCAGGATATTGCCTACCAGCGGGAAGACGAGCCCGACGAGCGCGGACAGGTGCGCGAGCATCCCCCAGGTGCGCTCGTTTTCAGTCGGCGCCGCGCCGGGCGCGGTAGTGGGGCTGCGTTCGTCCATCGGAAAGTAAGCCTAACTCACTTCCTCAGCAAGCGATAACGGACGTGACTAAAACTTCGCCCGGACTCCGGCAAACACCCCGATGCTCGGCTGCAGGAAACCGACTGGGTTCTCGAAGTGCCGGTCGAAGAGATTGTCGATGCGACCGAAGAGCGCGAGGTGCTGCGTCAGGTCATAAGTGGTCGCGAGATTGACCGTGGTGTAGCCCGGCGCGTCCAGGCGCAGGATGGAGAAATCGCGGTTACCGTCCACCCACGTGCCCACCCACAGCACGTCGAGATTCCACTGCCAGGCGCCGGTCGCCTGCCAGCTGGCGTCGAAGTTGGCCTTGTGCTTCGGTCGGCGCAGCAACTCCTGGTGCAGGACGTCGTCGGAGGCTTCCGTGAAGGTGTAGTCGAGCCGCAGGGTGAGTGCCTTGAGTGGGCTGTAGGAGATGAAGCTCTCGATGCCCTGGGTGGTGGCGCGCCCGATGTTGGCATAGGTCGTGCCCGTCACGTCGGTCGTGATCAGGTCGCGGATGTGGTTGTAGTACCAGGTCACCCCGACGCGCAGCACGGCATGCACTATGCCCTGCTCGAACCCTAAGTCGTAGCCCGTACTGCTCTCGGGCTTGAGGTTCGGATTGGCGAAGAAATACGGCGGGAAGTCCTGGTAGAGCTCGCTCAGTGTCGGTGCCTTGAAGCCGGTACCGACGGAGGCCTTGAGCTTCGTATCAGTGTCGGCCATCACCCACGCCGGCGCGAAGCGGTAAGTCACCTTGTCACCGAAGCGACTGTTGTCGTCGTAGCGCACGTTCAACGCCGAGAACCAGTGCTCGCCGAGCTGCGACTGCAGCTCCGCGTATCCGGAGGCGATGTGTACATTTGCACTCAGGGGTTCATCAATCTCATCGCGCTCGTATTCGGCCCCGAGCACCAGCATTTCCTCGCTCGTGAAGCGCAGATTCCCCTGCCAGTCAGCCTTGCGCCGCTCGCCGGTATTGAGCGCCGCGGAGGTTTGCGGTTGCACGGTGGAAGTGCGGTCGTGCGTCTCGGCGAGTCCCAAGGTCTGGTCGAGAAAACCGTCGAAGGAGTTCAGGTGCGCCGTCAGACGCGCGAAGTACTCGTGCGTCGCGGCGCTGGTCTGGTCGGGCGCCGGATAGCCGGAGAAAGGCGGGAGGAAACTGAAGTTCTCGCCCGTGGTATCGAGGTGGATGTCGCTGTAACGAGCGACGAGTCCCAGGTCGAAGGTCGGCGTTACATTCAGCCCGAGCTTGGTGGAGAGGGTGAGATTGTCGTCGTAGTCGTTGTTGCGCCCTTCGCCGGGTTGCAGCAGCTCGAGCGGCGTCACCGGCACCGAGCCGGCGTGAAAGTGCGACAGGCTGGCACTGTAGTGAAAGACGTCCTGCGAGCCGCTCACCGTGCCGGCCTGATTGAATGTGTCGAAGCTGCCGCCCTCGAGGGCGCCGGTGAACTGCAGTGGTCCGGAACCGCTCCTGGTGATGACGTTGATTACCCCACCGATGGCATCCGAGCCGTACAGGCCGCTCTGCGGACCGCGCAGCACCTCCACCCGCTCGATGTCCTGCGTCAGCAGCTGCCCGAAATCGAAGGCCCCGGTGGAGTTGCTCGGATCTGAAATGTCGATCCCGTCCACCAGCACCTTGGTGTGGTTGGAATTGGTGCCCCGCATGAACACCGAAGTCACGCCGCCGGGACCGCCGGTTTGCACGACGTTCAATCCGGGCACGTCCTTGAGCACGTCCGCGAAGGTGCGTTGCTGGCGCGCTTCGATGTCTGCGGCTGTCACCACGGTCATGCTGCTGGCGACCTCAACGATCGGCGTCGGCACGCGCGTGGCGGTGATGACGAGCGGTTGTATTTCGTCGGCATCGGCGGCGTACAAGGACCGGGCACAGCCCAGTGCCATGCAGCCCACAACCGCTGGAATCCCCAAATGGGAGGGCAGACGCTGGCGAGACGGCGCGGCGGCCGCGCGACGCACGATGAGACCTGTTGACATGATTAAGCTCCTGAAAAAGCACCACCCGTGCCCGGGGAGGTTGTGGCTTTCAGAAGCTGGCCGGCACCGCGCACGCGGCACCGTCAAGACCAGCATCGCCCGCCGCGACACCCACCGGTGAAGCGTAAGGCCGGTCTCCGGGCTCTCGAGTTGGAGATCACTCTCCGGCGGATCGCCTTCCCGCACCCGTGAGGGAGCAGTGGCTCATGTGATCAGCCTGGTCTCGATTACCGTTGCGGGGGCAGCGCCGGCTTTGGACGAATCCACACCGGACTTCCCGTTTCACCCTGCCATCGCGTGCGGTCACCTTAAAACCACTGGCGCGCTGGCACGGGCACCTTACGTTGCGCGCAGTCTGTGTGTGCCGCGGGTGCGGCGTCAAGCGCCCGTTCCGGAAGCGCGCGTGGCATGATCCAAAGCCGTGGACGTAACTCAAGACCGTTCCGGGAAACTTAGCCCCCCGGGCCTGGCTGCAGCTCTCATAACATGATCGAGGATTTTGTATCCGCTCCCTGGCTGCGCCGGCTCATCACCGTAGTGGTGCTCGCGGGACTGGTGCTGCTGGGCTTTCGCGTCATGGAGCCGTTCATCGTGCCGCTCGTGTGGGCGGGCATTCTCGCTTTCGTGAGCTGGCCCGCGTACGAGTGGATGCTGCGGCTGGTGCGCGGGCGCGGCGTCCTCGCCGCGCTCATCATGACAACAGCCGTGTCGGTCGCGGTCGTCGCGCCGCTCGCTTGGCTCGCGGTCGTGCTGCGTGTCGAGCTGGTGCACGCCTACCACGAGGCCGAGCTGCTGCTCGCCGGCGGACTGAAACTTCCCCTGGCGGTGCTCAAGCTGCCGTGGATCGGTGAGCCGTTACAGGATCTGGCGACGCGCGCTGCGCGGGATCCACACGCGCTCGGCCTTGAGCTGCGCAAAATCACCGACCACTCCTTCGACCAGATCGCCAGGATCGTTGGCGGCGTCAGCCGCAACGCGGTGAAGCTGATGCTCGCCGTGCTGTGCCTGTTCTTCGTCTACCGCGGCGGCGAGCGTTTTTCGGGCCAGGTTGCCCGCGCGCTCGAGCAGGTGCTCGGGCCGCGCGTGCACAACTACCTGCAGGCGATCGGACAGACCGTCAAGGCCGTGGTCTACGGGCTGGTGCTGGCGGCAACCGTGCAGGGCGTGCTGGTTGGCATCGGTTATTGGGTAGCCGGCGCCGGTGCACCTGTTTTCCTGGCGGCACTGACGACAGTGTGCGGCCTGATTCCGTTCGCCGTGCCGGCGCTCCTGGGCGGGGTGATTCTGTGGCTGCTCGTGGCGGGCAAGACCGTGGCCGCCATTGGCCTTTTGGTGTGGGGCTCGCTGGTGGTCGGCTGGACGGATCACATCGTGCGGCCGTTCCTCATCAGCCGCGAGGCGGAGATCCCCTTCATCGTCGTGATATTCGGCGTGCTCGGCGGCCTCGCCGCCTTCGGTCTGGTGGGGCTGTTCGTCGGCCCGGTGATCCTGGCCGTACTGCTCGCCATCTGGCGCGAATGGCTGGCGGAGAGCACTCAGCCACCCGGGATACCCTGAAGGGGACCGGCGGCGCAGCGCGCGCGGAATCGCGTCGCGGCCGCGCTCAGCGCTTGTCGCTCGCCTTGTGCACGGAGAAACGGTATCTGGACTGCCCGATCACGACCCGGTCGCCATCCTTGAGCGCCTGGCGGCTGATGCGCTGGCCGTTGACCAGCACCCCGTTGGTGCTGTTGAGGTCTTCGATGATCGTCTGCAGCGATCCGGCGAGGATGACGGCGTGGCGGCGGCTGACGCACTTGGCCTCGATCTGTACATCGTTGTCGGGCGTTCGCCCGATCCTGGTCGTGCGGCCGAGCACGTGGACGATTTCACGGCCGCCCGCGGTTTGAATCAGTAGTCGCACCCCGCCCTCAGGCGCCGGTTCGGCGAGCGGGGGCGGTTTATCGTCGTCGACGCGCTGGACAACATCGCGCAGAACCGGTCGTGGCCGACTATCGGTCGAAGTGAGTCGCATCTCATCCAGCGCGGAGCGCCACACCTGTGTGGCCTTCTCGAGTTCCGCGATCCGTGCCTGGCGGCTGCGCGCTTCGGACTCAGCGCGGTCAAGGGCTTGCTCGGACGCCCGCAGGTCTTCTTCGAGTTCACACACCCGTGCCGCGCCGGCTTCCGCCTGCGCGCACACTGCGCGCATCGCGGCCGTCTGTTCCGCCGCCTGCCGCTCGAGCGCGCCGATGCGCGTCTCGCCGGCGGCAATCGTGGCCAGATACCCGTCGCGCTCCCGCTGCGCGTTCCTGAGCGCGTCGCCCCAGTCTTCCATCTCGCCGCTCACCTTCGCCAGCTCATGCTCGAGCTGAGCGCCGCGCTCGCGCTCGGTGGCGAGCGCGGTTTCAAGCTGCGCGGTTCGCTCGCGCGCACTGACCACCGCCGCCTGTTGTGCCGCCAGCTGTGCTGCCGAGGTGACGGCAGCCGCGCGTGCCGACTCGAGTGCGCCCTGCAGCTCGGCGCGCTCTGCCCCCAAACGCTGCAACTCGTCCTGCTGACGTGAGACGGCGCTCGCATGCTGCTCGGCGAGCGCTGCGAGCGCGCGCTCGCGCTCGGTGCTGGCCGTGAGCTCGGTCTGCAGGCGGCTGGACCCAAGCTGCAGCCCGTGCGACTCCTGCCGTGCCTCGCGCAGTTGCGCGTCGCGCTGCCTCAGCTGCGCGGCCAACGAACTACCCTGCTGCTCGAGTCGGCTTATGTGTGTAGCGCGCTCTGCAAGTTCCCCCTCCAGCTTGCGCACCTGTACGTGCTGACCGGCGAGGTCGCGCCCCAAGCCGTCCAGCTCAGTCTCACGCCCCTGCGCTTCGCGCTGCAGGTCAACCAACAGCTCCGCGGAGATCGCCCGCCGGCCCTCGGCAGTCTGCAGCACCTCGAAATAACTCGCGGCGCGCGCGCGCTGCGCCTGCAGCTCAGCCGTGAGGCGCTCGCTGCGCGCGCGCTCGTCCTTGTCACGCAGCTCCCGCGCCGCGTGTTCGCGCGCCTGCTGCTCGAGGCTGGCACGCTGCTGCGCTTCCTGTGCCTGCTCGAGCTGCGTCGCGCGCACACTCGCGATACTCGCCACCGACAGGGCTTGCGCGAGTTCTGCGCTTAACTGCGCGCCGCGTTGCTCGGCAGCGCTGCGCACGCGCGCGAGTTCGTCGGCGAGCCGCGTCGCGCCCGCCTCGGCTACGGCACGTGCCTGCGTCAGCTCGGTTATCTGCGCCGCGGACTGCGCGGCGGCAGCCTGCAACTGCGCAAGCTGCGCACTCAGGTCTGCGCTACGTTGCTCGGCGGCGGCGCGGCCCGCGTGCTCCTCGTCGCGCGCGTTCTCGAGCTGTCTCAGCCGCTCGTTCTTGTACGCGAGCCGATCCTGGATTTCGCGCATCCTCGCCGACACGGTCTGCGGCTCGGCATCGAACCGTTGGGTGGCATCGGCGGCGACCGGGGTCGCGTGCTCAATCGCGGGGAGCGACCAGGTGTCGGCGCGGGCCTGATGCTCGTTCTCGGGCGCGTAATCGGCGACGTCGAGTACCGGCAGCTCGGCAGTAATATCAGGGTCGGCCTCGGCGGCTGCCGGTAGCGGCGACGGTGATACACGGTGCGGGTTCATCGATCCTTCCCCACTTCTTCTCATGAGGGAAAAGTGTAGCGCTACCAGGACTCAGGACCGGGCATGGCTGAACATAATCTGCGACGCACATCACACCAGGACCCGAAACGCCCGGCCGCGCGCCGCCGGAATTCGTGGGCCGCGCCGGGCAGCTCACTCAGCGGCTGTTGGTCAGCGCTTCTCGCCCGCGCGCCGCACGGCAAAACGGTAATGCGCGCGGCCGAAAACCACCTCGTCCCCATCGTTGAGCATCTGGCGGGTGACGCGCTGGTCATTGACGAGCACGCCGTTGGTGCTGTTCAGATCCTCGAGCACCGTGTGCACGGGACCGGCGAGAATGACCGCGTGGTGGCGGCTGATGAACTTGGCGTCGATCTGCAGATCATTGTCCGGCGTGCGTCCGACGCTGGTCTTGCGGCCGAGAACGTGCACGATCTCACGCCCCTTCTCGTTGCAGATCAGGAGGCGTGTCGCCCCTTCGGGCAGGGGCTGGTGAGCGGTCTCGTGTGTCTCGGGGGCGGGCTGAGCCGCGGACGCCGCGCGCTGCGCCGTGTTGGTTGCGGCGCTGTCGGGACTGGTTGCGCGGGCTTCTCCCACGGTCAGCCGCCACTGGCGGTTGGCACCCTCCAATTCCTCCAGACGCGCGTCGCGACCGCGCGCCTGTGATTCGAGCCGGTTGATCGTGTCTTCGGCGGCACGCAGGTCCGCCTCGAGTTCGCGGATGCGCGCCGCGCTGGCGTCGCTGTCGGCCTGCGATGCGTGCTGCGCTGGTTCAATCGCCTGCTTATCTGCCGCAACCGCTGTGGCCGGCAGCGCCGGCGCAGCTCCGGCGGGTTCGATTTCCGCCGCCGCCAGGCGCGCTGGCGGCGGCAGCTGCGCCGCGCGCCGCGTGAGCTCCGCGTCCTGTTGGTGCGCGCGCTCATTGCGGCTCACGAGCTCACGCCCGAGGCGGGTCAGCGACGCCTGCTGCTCGTCCAGTTCGCGCTGCAGGTCCGACACGACGCTGTGGAATATCTGCCGCTGACTTTCGACGCGGTGCAACGACTCCAGGCACTGCGCGTTGCGCTCGCGCTCGGCGCTAAGATCGCGCAGTACGCCGGCGTGGGCGCGCTCGCTCGCCAGCAGCGCCTGCCGGCGTTCAAGCGCGGCGCGCTCGTGCACGCGGCGCTCGGCCTCGCGTGTATTGAGTGCCTGCTGCAACTGCGCGGCGTGCGCGGTCACAGCATCCAGCAGCCCGTGCGCCTGCGCGAGTTCTTCACTGAGTTCGCGCACGCGCTGCGCGGTGGCGGCGCTGGCGGCCTGCTGCCCCGCGTCGAGCTCAACATGCTGCTGCGAGGCCGCGGTGGCGGATTCCTGGCGCAGCGCGCGCAGCTGCGCCAGCTGTTGCGCCGCAGTCGCGCGCGCGTCCTGCAGCGAGTCCTCCAGCTGCCGGACGCGATCGTCCTTGGAGGCGAGCAGCGCCTGAATGTCGCGCAGCTGCGCGTACGCCTTGCGCAGGTTCGTCTCGAGCCGCGCGCGTGACTCCTCCGCGGCCGGGTCGGGCGCGGCCGCGTATTCCGTGTGCGGCACGATCCAGGTTTCGGTGTGGTGCGCGTCTGCCGGCGCGCCGGGCTCGCCTGGTTCGTCCAGGTCGACCGCAGGGTCGAGCACCGGCAACTCGGCGGTGTTTTCCAGGTCAGCAGCCAATGGCGCAGGAGCTGTTGGTGTCACGACTGCGGCAGTCTAGCGCCGCGGCCGGATTGCTGCCGGCTGGCGAAAAAATCTGGCTTTTGCCCGCTAGCCACGCACGAAGTCCAGCACCATGTCTGCCAGCTCCGCCGGTGCGCTGCTGAAGGGTTCAGCGCCCGGGTCACGCACTTCGACGAGCCGCGCGGTCGGCAACACCTCGCGCACCCGGGCGGTCGCCTCCCACAGCGCATCGTGCAGCCGCAGCACGAGCACGCGCTGACTCAAGGTCGCCAGGCGCTCGCGCACCTGATAGTGCAGCCCGGCGTCGCCCGCCGGCACGGACGCGAGCACGACCCGCCGGATCTGCGCCGCGCGCGTGGCGGCGAGTTCGGTCGCCAGCAGCGCGCCGCCGCGCAATCCCAGCACATCAATTTGCCGAAACCGCATGCTGTCCAGGAAGTCGCCGATCGCCGCGGTGTAGTTCGCCAGCGTCGCCGGGTGCGGCGGCGGATCGGATTCACCACAGCCGGGAAGGTCGGGCGCGTAGGCCGAGCGATCCGTGCCGATCAGCGCCAGGAAGCGCGCAAACACCCGCGCCGAGCCTGCGAGGTCGTGCAGACACAGGAGTGATGTGCCCTCCTCGAAACCGCCGCCGCCGGGCATGACGTTGTGAACATGCAGCTGGCCGTAGCGGCATTCGAAGTAACCGCGGCGCACCCGCGGTGCGGCGGCGGGACTGTCGCTGCGGGTGGTTCCTTTGCGCATGGGAACAATATTGCCATGATCACAGCCGGACTTGCGTAACCGGTCCGGGCGGGTAAATTGGTGTTCACCATGCGTTACGCGCTCGCGATTGCGCTGCTGCTTGCCGCTCTCAACGGCTGCGGACTGGCCGGTACCGGGGTGGCGGCGGGCGGCGCGGCCGCGGCGGCGCAGCAGGCCGCCCAGGCGCGGCAGGACGAGCAACGCGTCAGGGACCAGATCGACGCGGCGAACCGGGTGGCGGAAGAACAGCGCCGTGCCGCGGAAGCGCAGGCGCAATAGCGTGGCGCCGCTGACCTCCAACCTGCAGATACGAATCAGGCGCCCGCCTTCCGAGCCAGCTGATCTGGAGCTGATCGAGGCGCCGCGGCCCGCCCTGACCAACGGCTCATTCCTCGCCCGGGCGATGTGGCTGGCGCTGGACCCATTTCGTTGCTCGCCGGAGGGCGGCTCGCCTGCGGTAGTACGGCCCGGGGATCTGGTGCCGGCGCGCGGGGTCGGCGAAGTGATCGACTCGCGCCATGACGTCTTCGGCATCGGCAGCCTCGTCGAGCTCGACTGCGGCCTGCAGCAGTTATGTGTTTCCAATGGTCAGCACGCACGGCTGCTGCATCCAGGCCAAACGCCGGTTTCGACCGCGCTGGGGGTGCTGGGGGCGCCGGGGATGGCGGCTTATTTTGGCCTGCTCGAGGTCGCGCGGCTGCGGCCGGGGGAAACAGTGCTGGTGTCCGCGGCGGCCAACGCGGCCGGCGCGATGGCCGGGCAGATCGCCATGCTCAAGGGCGCGCGCGCCATCGGAATTGCCGGCTCGCGTGAAAAATGCGACTGGGTGACACGGCACGCGCGCCTCACGGCCTGCATCAACCACGGTACTGAGAACCTTAGCGCGCGCCTGCGGCAAGTCGCGCCTCATGGAGTGGATGTGTATTTCGACAACGTCGGCGGCGCACTGCTCGAGGCCATCGTCGCCGGACACCACTTCGCGCCGGGCGCACGCGTGGTGCAGAACAACCTGCAGCCGGCGGCGCCGGCAGGCGTGAACGGTACGCAGTTATTGCGCATCAACGCGCGCGACTACGAACACCGGCGCGCAGAGTTTCTGCGCGCGGCGATCGCCTGGCACGGCGCCGGCCGCATCGCCGCCAAGGATCACATCGTCGAAGGGCTCGCCAACGCCCCGGCACACCTGCTGCTCGCGATGCAGGGTGGCAACTTCGGCCGACCGCTCGTGCGGGTGTAGAAAAACCGCGCCCGAGCGGTCGCGCCTTACGCTGTCAGCGCCTGCGGGCGCGGGCGCTCTTGCGCTTCGCGCGTGTCCGGCGTACCCGTTTCTTCGGCGCTGCGCGGCGCGCTGTCTTGCGGGGGCTCCTGCGCTTGACGCTACGCGCCTTGCGCACCGGCTTCTTTGCCACCTTCTTGCGCGTCGTTTTCTTCCGGGTGGCTTTCTTCGCCTTTTTTGGCTTCGCAGCCGGTTTCTTCGCGAGCAGCGCTTTTGCCGGCGCGGCCGCCGGCTTCGGCAACGCGGCGGGTTTTGGCGGCGGCGGCGCCGCCGGCTTCGCAGTCGCGGCTGCCGGCTTGGGCTGGCCCATGGTGCGCGGCATTTCCTGCACCGCGAACGCGCCACCCTGCGGATCCATGAAGAGCGCGATCCAGCTGCCACCCGGAACTTCCATCGGTCCGTGCAGTAGCCGCCCGCCCGCCGCCTTGACAGCCGCGACCGCGCGGTTGGAATCGGCAACGTGGACGTAACTCAACCACGACGGTGGCGTGGAAGGACCTTGCACATTGCACATGCCGCCCACCTGGCTGCCGGCGTGCTCGAACAACTGGTAGACGCCCATCGCGCCCATGTCATGTCCGGGCCCCTTGCGCCAGCCGAACAGCTCGCCATAGAAGCGCAGCGCGCCCGCGACGTCGGTGGTCGCCAGCTCGTGCCAGGAAAAGCCGCCTTGCGCGGGAGGCGCGCCCGGCGGGGGTCCCGCTCCCGGAGTAAAGACGGCGAACGTCGCGCCTTGCGGATCAGCCAGCACCGCGAAACGCCCGACGTTCGGGATATCCATCGCGGCTTTGTGCACCTTGGCCCCGAGCGCCTGCGCCTGGGCGCAGGTGGCATCCACGTTCGGCGTGCCCACGTACAGCAACCAGTGCGGTGGTGCGCCGGCGGCTTCCGCAGGCAGCGCCATCAGGCCGCCGATCTGCGTTTGACCCGCCATCCATATGGTGTAGCCGGGCATGCTCGAAGGCTGGGTTCGCCACGGCAGTGCCTTCTGATAAAACGCGGCGGAAGCGGCGGTATCGGTCGTCAGCAATTCGTGCCAGACAAATCGTCCACGGATTTCGGCGTTGCTCATGGGAAGTCTTCCTCTTGTTGGCGCGCGGCGTGTTCCACTGTCGACGATCGAGGCGGCATTCTGCCCTGCTCCGTCGCCGGCTGCCATGGCTGTCGGGACTCGCGCCATATCAGGAACAGCCCGCTGGCAATGACCACCCCGCCGCCGGCCAGCACCCGCGCCGAGGGCAGCACGTGCCAGATGAAGCGGTCGATGGCGATTCCCCACAGTAGCGCCGTGTACTCGAACGGCGCCACGAGGGAGGGCGGCGCCAGGCGAAATGCCTGGGTCAGGAGGTGCTGGCCGACGGCGGCCACCACGCCCAAGGCGATGATCCACGGCCAGTGCCGGGCTGCGATCCCGACCCATCCGGGAGCCGCCAGCGTCGCGGCGGTCAGCGTCATGAGGCTGATCGTCCAGAAGATCACGCTGGCGGTGGATTCCGTGCGCGTCAGCACCCGCACCGCGATCGCGCTCAGCGCGTAGGCGGTAGCGGCAACCAGGGCCGCGAGCGCGCCCCAGGACCAGAATCCGGCTGAACTCGGCCGCAGCATGATGATGACGCCGGCAAGCCCTGCGAGGATGGCGGCCCAGGTGCCCGGACTGCTGCGCTCGCCCAGGAGCGGCACCGAAAGCGCCGCCACGATGAGCGGCGCAGACAGGAACACCGCGTAGGCATTGGCGAGCGACAGCTCGCGAACGGCGTAGATGAACGCCCACAGCAGCACCACCGCCAGAACAGCGCGCAGCAGGTGCACGCCGAAGCGCCGCGGGCGCAGTTCCTTGAGTCGTCCGGCGACCATGAGTGGCAGCAGCGTGAACGGCAGCGAGGCAGCGCCGCGCAGGACGGCGACCTGCAACGGAGGGTAATACGCTGAAAGCAGCTTCAGCAGCGTGTCCATGCATGAGAACACGGCTACCGCCGCGATCATGCACGCGATTGCCCGCAGCCGTGCCTGGCGCACGCGCGTTAGGCGGAATCCGCTTCGACGCGCTTGGCGACGTGCGGCGGCTCGCGGTAGCTGGTGCCGAGGAGGCGCGCCGGCAGCGGGAACGCGCTCATCAGCGACACCACCAGCGAGGAGGCGTAGGGGACCGACTGCACCAGCAGCACCACGATCCAGGCGAGATGGTCGGGCCCGGCGTTCTGGGGCAAGGCGGTGTACGACACCGCCCACGCCGACAGCATGAGCGCGGTCATCATGAGCGTCTCCTCGCGCGCGGCGGCGAGCGCGTGCAGCAGACCTGATGAACTGCCGCCCTTGGGGGTACGGAAGAACGGCTCGCTCTTCGTGAGCAGGCCCTTCACCGCCGCCGTGCCGATGGTGTGCGTGAGTGCGAGTCCGGCGATCGCCGCCGCCAGGGTCTGACGGTAGCTGGCACCTACGCGCACGCGGTACAGGTGCGCAAGTTTCGCGAGCTTGAAGGTGAACAGCGACAGCGGCAGCACCGAATACATCACCAGCGGCGCGTCCACCAGCCCCGGCGCCCACACCATGGCGGCCGACCAGCCCAGGGCGGCGAGGTTGAACAGCAGGTTGACCCCGTCGGCCACCCACGGCAGCCAGCCGGCGACGAAGTGATAGCGCTGCCCCGGCGACAAAGGCCCCCCTTCCAGGAACAGCTCGCGCGCGTGCGCCTTGATGATCTGCATGGCGCCGTAGGCCCAGCGAAAACGCTGCTTCTTGAAATCAATAAAAGTGTCCGGCATGAGCCCGCGGCCGTAACTGGTCGGCACGTAGCTGGCATCGAAGCCGCTCTCGAAAATGCGCAGCCCGAGTTCGGCGTCCTCGGTGATGCACCACTCGGCCCAGCGCGCCGCATCCAGCTGCGCCCGCCGCACCATGGTCATGGTGCCGTGCTGGATGATGGCGTTGCGTTCGTTGCGCGTGATCATGCCGATGTGGAAGAAGCCACGGTACTCGGCGTAGCACATGGCCTTGAAGGCGCTCTGGCCCGCATCGCGGTAGTCCTGCGGCCCCTGCACGATGGCGACGCGCTGATCCTCGAACACCGGCGTCAGGTCGCGCAGCCAGCGCGGCTCCACCACGTAGTCGCTGTCGATCACGGCGACAATCACGGCGTCGGCAACTGTGCGCTCGAGTGCGAAATTGAGAGCGCCGGCCTTGAAGCCGGCGAGCGGCGCGACGTGGAAGAAGCGAAAGCGGGGCCCAAGCCGCGCGCAATGCGCCTCGACCGGGCGCCAGACATGCTCATCGCGGGTGTTGTTGTCGATAACCAGCACTTCGAAGTCCGGATAATCGAGGCGCGCGAGCGCGTCGAGCGTCTCGATGAGCATGTCGGCGGGCTCGTTGTACGCCGGCACATGGATCGAGACCTTCGGCGGCGGCGCGCTAGGCGCGAGCAGCGGCCCTCCCCCGCGACGCCGGTACATCACCCAGTGCGCCTCGGCCCACTCATGCGCCTCGGCGAGCAGCACCAGCATCACACCCAGCATCCCGAGCAGCAGCAGCACGCCGGCAATGACGCTCGCGACCGTCATGTACTGCTGCGTGAAGTCGTAGAACACCCACACCGCGATGGTGGCGGCGGCGTACACCACGATGGCGAGGAAGCTGCGGCCGCGGTTACGCAGCGTGCCACTGTTCAGGTACAGAAGCCCGAGCACCGCGAGCGCCACCGCCACTGACACGGCAGCGAGGATGTGCCACTCCGGCACCCGCACGATAGGCGCGGTGAAGGCGAACTTCGGGTGCCGGTTGACGTCGTACACGCCCCAGTACGAACCGACCGCGCCCTCCAGGTACGCCTTCCAGGGCTGATCGAAGGCCTCCATCACGTAGTAAACGATCTGCTGCTTCTCGGCGACCCGCAGAAAGCGGCGCAGGAACAGCGCCTCGTTGGCATCCGACGCCACGGCCGACTCGTGGGTGCGGCCGCGGCTCGGCCAGCCGATCTCCGCGACCACGATCTGCTTGTGCGGGAAGGCCTTCTGCAGGCGCTTGTACTGCGTCACCGAGTATTCGACCGCCTCGTCGACCGGCACACCCTCCCAGTACGGCAGGAGGTGCACCGCGATGAAGTCGACGTGCGCGGCAAGCTCCGGATGCGCGAGCCACACGTGCCACACTTCCGCCGTGCTCACCGGCTGGCCGATGGCGGTGCGGGCGCGATCCAGGTCTTTCTCAAGCTCCTCGATCGGCAGGTCGCCGCGCAGCAGCACTTCGTTGCCGATGAGCACGCGCACGACATTGATGTGCGAGTTCGCCAGCCCGATCGCCGCCTGCAGCTGCTCCTCGTTCTTGTCGCGGTGGTTGTCGAGCCAGGCGCCGATGGCGACGTTGATATCGCGTTTCTCGGCGAGCGCGGGCACATCCGCGAGCGTGCCGGCGACGCTGTAGGTGCGCACGGCGTTGACCTTGCCCTGCAGCAGCGCCAGGTCGGAATCGATCTCCTCGTCGGTGGGCATCTGGAAATGCGTCGGATCCTCGTTGGACCGGAACGGGGAAAAGGCGAACCCCTGGATGTGCGCCGGCCAGGGCGGCTCGCTGGTCGGCCGGTTGAGCAGCGCCCAGACCGCGAAGGTGAGCGTCGCGAACAACGCCGCGATCAGCAGGCTCGGAATCGCTTTCATGCCTGGTGTGCCGGGCCTACCAACTGCCGGTGTTGGGCATGGACTGCCACGGCTCGGCGGGCGCGAGCGCGGCTCCCTGCTGCAGCAGTTCGATGGAAATGTTGTCCGGTGAGCGTACGAAGGCCATGCGGCCGTCGCGCGGCGGTCTGAGGATGGTTACGCCATGATCGGCGAGGCGCTGGCAGGTCTTGTAGATGTCATCGACGGCGTAGGCGAGATGCCCGAAATTGCGGCCGACGCTGTAGCTTTCCGGATCCCAGTTGTGGGTGAGTTCGACCTGGGCTTCGCTATCGCCCGGTGCCGCCAGGAACACCAGCGTAAAGCGCCCCTGCGGATAGTCCTTGCGTGACAGCTCGGTGAGTCCGAGGGCGTCGCGGTAGAACTTAAGCGATGCGTCGATGTTGGTGACGCGGACCATGGTGTGGAGGTACTTCATCGCGCTGGCGCCTTGTTCTAGAACATCTCCGACGGCCCCGGTGGCTCGATCTTCACCTCGTGGCGCGCGGCGATGAATTCCCCGGTGATCATCGCATCGTAGCCCTGCCCCGGGCCCACCATCGGGTACACCCCGGCGTCCGGATCGATCAGCACTTCCAGGAATGCCGGCCCCTTGAAGGCCACGAACTCCGCAACGACGCGCGGCACGTCCTCTTTGCGGTCGAGGCGCACCGCGTAGCGGAAGCCGTCGGCCTGCGCGGCCTTGACGAAATCTTTCTTGTGCAGCGAGCGATCACTCGCCGAGAGCCGCCCCTTGAAGAACAGCTTCTGCCATTGCTTCACCATGCCGTCGCCGAAGTTGTTGAGCACCACTACCTTCACCGGCAGCTCGTAGGTCGTGACGGTCTCCAGCTCGCCGATATTCATGCGGATGCTCGAATCGCCGTCGACGTCGATGACCAGCCGGTTGGGGCAGGCGATCTGCGCGCCGATCGCGGCCGGCAGGCCGAACCCCATGGTGCCCATGCTGCCGGACGTGAGCCACTGCCGCGCGCCGGTGAAATCGCAGTACTGTGCTGCCCACATCTGGTGCTGGCCTACGCCGGTGGTGATGATCGCGGCGCCTTGCGTGTGGCGGTTGAGTTCCTCGAGCACGTAGTAGGGCTGGATGAGCGGGCTCGCGCGGTCATAGTTCATGGCATGGACGCGCTTCAGTTCCGCAAGGTGCGCCGTCCAGGGGCTGAAATCACGCTGAAACCTGTAATTACGCCCGTGCGCGGTGAGCGCGCGCAGCGCCTCGGGCACGAGCCCAACGTGACTCCATTGCACGCGCTTGACCTTGTTGATCTCGGCCTGGTCGACGTCCAGGTGCGCGATGCGGCGCGCGTTGCGGGCGAATTTCTCCGGCACGCCAGCCACCCGGTCGTCGAAGCGGGCGCCGACGGCGATGAGGAGGTCACAGTCCTCCACCGCGTAATTGGCGAAGGCCGCGCCGTGCATGCCGAGCATGCGCATCGCCAGCGGGTGGGTGGTATCCAGCGACCCGATGCCCATGAGCGTGGTCACCACTGGCACACCGTAGGCGGTCGCGAATTCGGCGAGCGCCGTGGCGGCGTTGCCGTTAATGACCCCGCCGCCGGCATAGATCAGCGGACGGTCCGACTCGGCGAGCATGGTGAAAAAGCGCGCGGCAGTGTCCGTATCCAGCGCCGCTTCGTTGAGCTCGTGCATTCGGCGGCGATAGCCCGCGATGCTCAGCAGGCCCTCACCCTGGAACACGCCCTCCCAGGTCTGCACGTCCTTGGGGATATCCACCACCACCGGCCCCGGCCGCCCGGTGCGGGCGATTTCGAAGGCGGTGCGGATGGTACTCTCCAGGCGCAAAGGGTCGGTCACCAGGAAAATATGCTTCGCGACTGCGCCCATCATGGTGGGTACCGGAGCCTCCTGGAACGCGTCGGTACCGATTGCAGCACGCGAGACTTGTCCACAAATTACGACAATGGGCACCGAATCGGCCATGCAATCGCGCACCGGTGTAACAGTGTTGGTCGCACCAGGCCCGGAGGTGACCAGGCAGACGCCCACGCGGCCGCTCGCCCGGGCGTACCCGGCTGCCATGAATCCGGCCCCTTGCTCGTTGGCCGGTACGATGAGCGGGATCTGCGGCGCACCCGTACGGACGCACTCTTCGTTGTAGAGGAACACCGCATCGTACGTGGGCAGGATGGCCCCGCCGCTGTAGCCGAAAATCGCGCTGACGCCCTCATCCGCGAGCACCTGCATGATCATGCGGGCGCCGCTCATGGTCTGGCCGGCGAGTGGATGACCGACCTGGCGCGGCTGGATGACCGTATCGCTCATGGACGCTTTTTGTGAGCCTGTTTTCTGGCGGAAGGCGAAGCGGCCGATCAGCCTAGCAGCTTAGGTAAGTGCTGCAAACTCGCGGCGATCCTTTATTCTCGCGACGAGCATGCGTCGCATCATCGCCATCCTGCTGCAGAACGAGGCCGGCGCCCTGACCCGGGTAGCGGGGCTGTTCTCCACCCGCGGCTATAACATCGAGTCGCTCTCGGTCGCGCCGACGGAGGATGCGACGGTCTCGCGCCTGACGCTCGTGACGACCGGCTCCGACGCGGTAATCCAGCAGATCCTCAACCAGCTCAACAAGCTCGTGGATGTCGTGCAGGTGCTCGACATGACCCTTGGTGCACACCTGGAGCGGGAGCTGGTGCTGCTGAAGCTCAAGGTCGCAGCGGGTCAGACCGACGCCGTGCGCGGCCATGTGGTTCGCAGCGGCGGACGGGTGCTGGATCCTGCGACCGAGGGCTTCATCGTCGAGCTGACGGCGAGCGAGGCGGAGATCAACACCTTCGTGGCCTATCTCGGCCAGCGCGCACAGCTGCTGGAAGTCGTGCGCAGCGGCGTGCTCGGCATCAGTCGCAGCGCCCGCGCGCTGCGGGTAGCGCCGCTGACCGTGTAGGTCGGGTTGCGTGTTCAATCAAAGCGAGAGCGGTAACTCCAAATGCTCGGCGTACATCATGTCCCGATGCTCGAACAAAATTGGGTCTAGTGCCGCTTCGGTCTGTGCATCGCGTGTCTGGAACGTCGCTCTCACGCCGCCTTCCATCTTGCAATGCTCGGGCGGCAGCGGGCCGAACATCGCCATGAAGGTCGCGCTGTAGACATCCACCGCGGTCAACTTGTCGCCCACGTAGTAGCGGCTCCCGGCCTCGTACTGGGCCTTCAGGCGCGTCCCCAGCATACCCAGCAGCTCGCTGACGCGCGGCCCGCAAGCCGCGGCCGCCTCGGCGCTATAGCCGTACTTCTTGCCCAGGTATTTCGCGACACGTTCGGGGAAACCACCGGCGTTGTGAAGTCCTGCGTGCACCAGCTGCAGGCGGCGCGACCAACCGAGGCCCGCTTCGCCGCAGATTTCGTGGGCGAGCCCGAAGACCAGGGCGCGCTCAGAGGGTTCCCTGGGTAGCAGCGAAGGCATGGGCGCCAGGCGTTCAGTGAGCAGGAGGATTTCGGCCCAGCCGCTGCGGGGTCGCTCCTTTTCGTATATGACCACGGGTGCGTTGCGCTGTCCGCCGGTCCAGTCCTGCAGGGCCTCGCTGTCATAGGCCAGGCGTACCGCGGCCCATTCGATGCCTTTGATATGCAGCAAGCCCTTGGCGGCTTCGCCCCAGGGGCTCGGCACGCCACCGACAACGACCATGCGCAGACCGTCGCGTTTTATCGCGTCTTCCGCGCTCAGATATTGGAAGCTCATTGTTCGGGAGCTGGATCTACGGCACCAGCACCGTCGAGCCGGTGGTGCGCCGGCCTTCAAGATCCCGGTGGGCGTCGGCGGCGCGGGCGAGCGCATATCGCTGGCCGATCACGATGCGTACCTTGCGGGCGCGCACCGCGGCAAACAGCTCGCGCGCGGCCTTGGTGAGTTCCTCGCGCGTGGCGATGTAGTCAAAGAGCGTCGGGCGGGTGAGGAACAGCGAGCCGCGTTTGGTGAGCTCGAGCGGACTGATGGCGGGCGCCGGACCGGAGGCATTGCCGAAAGTCACCATCATCCCTAAGCGCTTGACGCAATCGAGCGAGTCCATGAAGGTGTCCTTGCCCACGGCGTCGTAGACGACGGCGACGCCCGCACCGCGCGTGAGTTCCCTGACGCCCTCGAGCAGCGCGTCGCGACCGGAAATCAGCACGTGTCGGCAGCCGTGCTTGCGCGCGAGCTCCGCCTTGGCGTCGTTGCCCACCACGCCGATGACCGTGGCGCCCAGTGCGCGGGCCCACTGGCACAGGATGAGGCCGACGCCGCCCGCGGCGGCGTGTACCAGGATGGTGTCGCCGCGCATGACTTTGTAGGTGCGACGAATGAGGAAATGCGCGGTGAGCCCCTTCAACATGAGGGCGGCCGCCTGCTCATCCGAGATTCCCTTCGGGATCTTCACCAGGCGCTCCGCCGGCACGTTGCGCAGCTCGCTGTAGGCGCCCGACTTGGAATACACGTAGGCGACCCGCTCGCCGACCTTAAAACCGCGCACGCCGCGCCCGAGTGCGGTGATGACGCCGGCCGCCTCGCGCCCGAGTCCGCGCGGCAATTCCCCGGGATACAGGCCGGTGCGCTCGTAGACGTCGATGTAGTTCACGCCAATGGCGGTGTGGCGGATCTGGGCCTCGTGCGTGGCCGGCTTGCCCGGATCGAGATCCTCGTTACGCAGAACCTCAGGCCCACCGAAGCTGTGAAAACGGATGGCGGCTGGCATGAGTGAAGGATAGCGCCCGCCGCATGGCAGCGCACGACCCCGGGATGGGTGGCGACGCATCCTGACGCAAACCCGCATCGCAACTGTGATACTTTGCCGGGTTAAAGAGCGCGGGCGCTACCAGCCAATGGCCGACATCTTCGTTTCCTATTCCCGCACCGACAAGGCTGCCGTCGCACCGTTGGTGGCGGCGCTTGAGGCGCAGGGCTGGTCGGTCTGGTGGGATCCGGAAATCACCCCGGGCGATGAATTCGACAAGCTGATCGGCGCCGAACTCGACAGCGCCCGCGCGGTCGTCGTCGTCTGGAGCCCCGCCTCGGTGGAATCGCGATGGGTGAAGGGCGAGGCGCGCGACGCCGCCGATCGCGGCGTGCTGGTGCCGGTGCGCATCGAGAATGCGCGCTTGCCGATCGACGTGCGCGCGATCCACACCATCGAACTCGATGGCTGGGCGGGCAACGGCGACAGTGCGCCTTTCAAAGCGCTGCGCACCGCGCTGGAAGCGAAACTGAAACGGCCGGCGGGAAAAACCGCGGCGCTGGCCGCCAAAGACAAGCGCCCCGCCGTCACGGTATGCGTGTTGCCGTTCGCCAACATGAGCGGTGATCCGGAGCAGGAGTATTTCAGCGACGGCATCACCGAGGACATCATCACCGACCTCGGCAAAGTCTCGGCGCTCTCGATCGTGTCGCGCAATACCGCCTTTTCCTTCAAGGGTGCGGCCGGCGACGTTGCGCAGATCGCCCGGCAGACCAAGGCGGCCTACGTACTCGTCGGCAGCGTGCGCAAGTCCGGCGCCCGGGTGCGCATCACCGCCCAACTGATCGGCGCCGCCAACGACTCGCAGTTGTGGGGCGAGCGTTACGACCGCGACCTGAATGACATATTCGCGCTGCAGGACGAGATCTCCAAGGCGATCGTCGCCGCACTGAAGCTGACCCTGCTTCCCGGAGAACGGCAGGCGCTCGAGCAGCGCGGCACGACCCATCCCGAGGCGTACAAGCTGTACCTGATGGCGCGGCAATTCTGGCTTCTGGACAATGAAAGAAACGATGTAATCGTCGATCGCATATGCAATCGGGTAATCGAGATCGACCCGAACTACGCACAGGCGTGGGCGACGATGGCACTGGCGCAGTGGAACAGGTTCTGGCTCGGCGATTCAGACGCCGGCGAGCACGCCGCAGCAACGGCGCTGCGGCTTGACCCCAATCTCGCCGACGCGCACGCCGCGATGGGCGCGGCGCAGCGCAGCAAGGGACGTTACCTGGAAGGGCTCGACTCGTGCCAGAAGGCGCTGCGCCTGGAGCCCGATTCATACATCGCCAATAAAATCGCCGGCTTGTGCTGCCTCGGCCTGCGTCGCTACGACGACGCGATCAGCCATTTCGAGGCGGCGGCCGCGGGCATGGAAACGGATTTTACGGCGGCGACTTTCGTCTCGCAGTCCTACAAGGCCAAGGGCGATGCGGAGCGTATGCGCAGCGCCGCGCGCCGGGCTCTCGATCGTATCGAAAGGGTCGTCGTCGCCGAGCCCGGCCATAGTCGCGCGATCGGCCTGGGCGTAGCCATGCTGGTAACGCTGGGGGAAAAGGAGCGCGCCAAAGAGTGGGCGACACGGGCCCGGCTGGTCGATCCTGACAACACCAATCTGCATTACAACCTCGCTTGCGCGATGTCCTCGCTTGGAGAAGTCGCTCTGACACTGGAGACTCTCGGCGGTATCGCGCCGAAGCTGACGCCGAGCATGATGAGCTGGCTGGAGGCCGACCCCGACTTCGATCCGATCCGTGCCGAGCCGCGTTTCAAGGCCCTGATGGAAGAAGTGAAGGCGCGGTTCGCGAAGGCCTGACACGCGCGGCCGCAGTCGCGGCTCAGCCGCACTCGGAGCGGCTCAATAATCAATAGCTGGATGGCGCGACAGCTCCTGGCGCGCACCGCCATTCAAGCTGGCGGCGTGGTCCGCTCCGATTCAACGTGCTTGTGCCATTCGGCATACGCATCACCGCCGCGTGCCAGTGGCGGCTCACGCAGGATCGCGTCGACGAACTTGCGGAAATCGCTGCCGAACTGGCCGCCTGACACCTGCCATGCGGCGCGCATCCCGGGGGATCTCATGTAGTAGCGCACCCCCTCCACATAGCTGTCGAAAGCCGCTTGGTCGAGCTGCCCGGCTTGGTGCTGCAGGTACGAATCCTCGCCGCTCAGGAACAGGGCGCGGCACATCATCATCCACTGCGTAAATTCATCGCGCGTCAGGCTCGTCTGGCCCGCCGTGGCTTTGCCGAATACCCGCGCCAGCTCGGGGTCAGCCAGACCGAGGGCACCGTGAGCAGCACGATCGGCCCGGCCCTGCTGCATGATGGCGCGCTGACTGCGTTCGGCGCTGCGAACCTGCAGGCCGAGGTAAATGAGTGTGCCCACCACTGCGACCGAGGCGACCGACTGACTCAGGTAGAAGATCTGTTCGAGCGTCACGATCGCCTACAGCGCCGCGTCGTCCGTCTCACCGGTGCGGATGCGGATGACGCGCTCGATCTGCGTGATAAAGATCTTGCCGTCCCCGACCTTGCCGGTCTTGGCGGCCTTGAGGATCGCCTCGACCACCTGCTCGGCGAGATCGCCGCGCACGGCGACCTCGATGCGCGTCTTGGGGACGAAGTCGACTACGTACTCGGCGCCGCGATACAACTCGGTGTGCCCGCGCTGCCGGCCAAAGCCTTTCACTTCCGTGACCGTCATGCCCGACACGCCGATGTCAGAAAGCGCGGCGCGCACGTCGTCGAGCTTGAATGGCTTGATGATCGCGGTGACCAGTTTCATGGGCGGACTCCGTCTTCCTTAGGCCGGCGCGATCGATTTTGCAGCTTTCATGCCAGGCAATGAAAGTGACCAAAAGTCGCGTCTGTGCGTCTGCGCGCGGTGCACTGGCGGCGGAACCTGCACCACGCTGGCGCACAGCGCCGCAACATGCCCCCGTCTGGTGCGGCCGCAACGAGCGCACATGCGGTAGCCTTGGCAGCCAATGTATCAACAAATCGTCATTGCCGGGGGCGGCCAGGCCGCCGTTCAGGCCGCGGATACGCTGCGCCGCAAGGGCTACGCGGGACGACTGACTCTCGTCGGCGAGGAACCCTGGCTGCCGTATCAGCGCCCGCCGCTCTCCAAGAAGTATCTGGCCGGCGCGCTCGAGCGCGAGCGTCTCTACATTCGCCCCGAGAAGTTCTTCACTGACCACCAGGTAGCGATGCGCCTCGGTTGCCGTGCAACCGGAATCGAACGCCGCGAGCAACGCCTGCGCCTCGATGACGGCGAGGTCCTGCCGTACGACGCGCTGTTGCTCGCAACGGGCAGTCAACCGCGCCGCCTTACCGCACCCGGCGCGGACTTAAGCGGTGTTTACTACCTGCGCGGCATCGCCGATGCCGACCGGATCCGGGCGGAGTTCGTGTCCGGTCGCCGCCTCGTTGTCATTGGCGGCGGCTACATCGGCCTGGAAGTTGCGGCAACCGCACGTGAACTCGGCATGGACGTCACGGTGCTCGAGATGGCCGAGCGGGTCATGAACCGGGTGGTGTGCGCAGAACTATCCGTGTTCTACGAAGCGGAGCACGCCCGCCACGGCGTGCGCGTGCAATGCCGGGAGCGCGTCCGCGCCCTGGCCGGCGATGCGGCGAGCGGCCGCGTGCGCGCGGTGCTGACCGAGGCTGGCGCCGAACATCCGGCCGACGTGGTCATCGTCGCGGTGGGCGTGGTGCCGGCGGATGAGCTCGCCGCGGCCGCCGGCCTCGAGTGCGACAACGGCATCCGCGTGGATGAGCATTGCCGCAGCTCCGACCCGACGATTTACGCGGCCGGGGATTGCGCCAATCACCCCAGTCCGCGCTATGGCGTTCGTCTGCGCCTGGAGTCCGTGGACAACGCTTTCGAGCAGGGCTCGAGCGCGGCGCTGAACCTCACCGGCACCCCGACCGTGCACGACAAGCTTCCGTGGTTCTGGTCGGACCAGTACGACCTGAAGCTAATCATCGTCGGCATCTCAGCCGGTTACGACGCGGTCGTCGTGCGCGGCACGCCGGCGGCCCGGGCATTCAGTGTCTGCTACCTGCGCGGCGGCGAACTCATCGCTATCGACAGCGTCAACGCCCCCAGGGACCAGATGGCGGCCCGCAAACTCATCGCGGCGCGCGCGCGGCCGGACCCCGGCAAACTCGCCGATCCGGCGGTTGCGCTGAAAGACACGCTCTAATCCGAGAACCCAATCGCGGCTTGCCCGGCAAAGCGCTGGCTGATGTGCTGGCCCAGCAGGTCCGCAAGGTCTCCCTGGCTGCCGACCGTGCGATTCACGAGCACCACCCCCGCGTAGTCCCCTTGCGGATTGAAGAACGCGAAGCCGCTGTAACCGCCGGTGGCGCCGTTGTGCCAGTAGTCTTTTGTCTGCGGGTTGTACAGCCACGCGAACGCGATCTTCAGGTTGCCGGCATCAGCGCGCAGCTGGTGGGATAGCGCCAACGCGGCCGCGAGGGTTCGGCCCGCGCCGGAGCCGCTGGCCGCCTGCTTTTCCGGATGCAGGTTGGCTTCCAGATAGCTCAGCATGTCGGCCGCCGTCGAGCGCAACGCACCGGCTCCCGCGAGCGCATCGAAATCCCACGCACGTGCCGCCCGGTTGTCGGAGGTATGGCCCGGGATGAACCGCACCTGCTGGGCGGCCGACAGTGACACGCCCGTGTCGGACAGTTGCAGCGGCACGATGACCTCCTCGCTCACGAGCTTCGCATAGGTCGTGCCGGCGCGATCCGCAAGTGCCTGGCCGAGGAGCCCCACTCCCAGATTGCTGTAGAGAAATGGCGGGTCAACGGGCTTTTCCACGCCGTGCCCCGCGAGAAACTGGTAGAGATTCAGCGGGCGATAGTCGCTGTAGGGATTGTCCGCGTCCGCCGGCTCAAGATTGTCCGGTAACCGCGGCAAACCCGAGTGTTGTGTCACCAGATCCAGGAGCCTGATTTCTGCCCCTGGCGGCCTCGCGACGGTTCCGGGAGGCAGCAGTTTGCGCACCGGCTCATCGAGCTTCACCTTGCCCTGCGCCACCATTTGCGCCAGCAACAGACCGGTAAAGGTCTTGGTGATCGACCCGATCTCGAAAATGGAGTCCGGCGCCGCGCTGCCCCACGCAAAGACGCGCGGCACGCCGTGGCGCACCACGCCGATGGCAACCCCCACGGAAGTCGCGGGAGACAGCACTCCGCGTTTCAGCGCCGCGGCGAAATCCTGGCTGAGCACCGCCTGCATTGCGGTCGCCTCCACCGGTGCGATCGCCGGCTGAAAAGAGATCTTCGCGGGCGGCGGCGGCAACTGCGGCGTCGCCTGCCGTTGCAGGGTCAGCGGCAGCGCCGCGCCTTGCGTCCACATGCCGGACAGAGTCTGGCCATCACCGGACAGTTTACCGCGCCAGCGGCCGTGGATCGGCGGGATATCGAACGACAAATCGTTACCGGACCAGTCAACGTTGGCGCAGGGGAGGCCGTACGAGTCCTGGTCCAGACTGTCGAGGGTGCACAATTCCTGTCCGGCGCGATCGTTCTTTACGGTGAGCTGAATCCGCAGCGCCTGGCGCGGAGCCTGCAGTGTCCCCAGCCAGAAACCATCCACCGGCGAGGGCTTGCTCGCCGCCACGAACGTATCGCGCGTGAACGTGAGAGGCAGCGGCGTGCCCTGGTTCCAGGTTCCCGACAACGCGCTGCCGCCCTCTGCCACCGTGCCGACCCAGGTGCCATGGACTGCCGGCACGGCGAAGCTGAGTGTGTTTCCCTGCAGGTGAAAATCCGCGCATGCAATCCCGTTGGCGCCCTGGTCCGGGCTGTCGAGGGTGCCGCCGAGCGTCCCGTCCGCCGCCGCGGTGAGATGCAGCTTCAGATGCAGCGGTCCGAGGGTGCCGAGGTAGTCACCCTGGATCCCGGCTCCCTCGGCAACAGCGCAGCGCGGCAGGAGTGCCGTGAGCGCGAGGAGCAGTGCGGCGATACTGCCGAGTCCCCGCGTGCGCGTGCTCATGCGACCCCGGCTCCCGGGCGCAGCACCACCAGCAGATCTTTCACGTCCACCGTTTGCCCGGGCTTGGCCAACACCTCGTCCACAACGCCATCGCTGTCGGCGCGCACGGTGGTCTGCATTTTCATAGCCTCGAGGGTCACCAGGATGTCCCCGCGCGCCACCTTCGCACCCGTCACGACCGTGACCGTCGCCACGCTGCCCGGCATGGGTGCGCCCACGTGGCGCGGGTTGCCCGCCTCGGCCTTGCGCGCCGGCGGGCGCTGCGCGACCTGGGTCTTGTCGGGCACGCGTACCGAGCGCGGCTGCCCGTTCAGTTCGAAAAAGACGGTGCGCGTGCCATCCTCGTGCGGCTCGCTGCTCGCGACGTAGCGCACGATCAGCGTCTTGCCGCGCTCCAGATCCACGCTGACTTCCTGTCCGGGCTCCATGCCATAGAAAAACACCGGCGTCGGCAGGATCTGGGGGTCGCCGTACTGCAGACGCTCGCGCGCATAGTCCTGCCACAGGAGCGGGTACATAAGATACGAAGCGAGGTCCTCGTCGGTCACCGCGCGCGGCAGCTGTTGCTGGATGCGCTGCCGCACGGCGTCCAGGTCCACGGCCGGCAGCGTCGCCCCGGGGCGCACGGTCAGAGGTTGCGCGCCTTTGAGTATTTTCTTTTGCAGCGCCGCCGGGAAGCCGCCGTGCGGCTGGCCGAGCTCGCCGCGAAACAGCTGCACCACCGACTCCGGAAACGCGACCTCGGTGTCCGGGTCCTCCACCTGCTGGCGGCTCAACCCCGCCGTCACCATGAGCAGCGCCAGGTCGCCCACGACTTTGGAGGTGGGCGTGACCTTGATGATGTCGCCGAACATTTCGTTGACGTCGGCATAGGCGCGCGCCACCTCCGGCCAGCGCGCGTCATCGACCCCCAGCGCGCGCGCCTGGCCGCGCAGATTCGTGTACTGGCCGCCCGGCATGCCGTGCACATACACCTCGGAGGCGCCGGCGCGCAGGTCGCTTTCGAAAGCCGCGTACTGCCGGCGCACCTGCTCCCAATAGGAAGAAATCATCCGCAGCTGGTCCGGATCAATGCCGGTATCGCGCGGCCCGTATCGCAAGGCTTCGACAATGGCGCCCAGGTTCGGCTGCGAGGTGAGTCCGCTCATCGCATCGACCGCGCCATCGACCGCATCCGCTCCGGCGTCCACCGCCGCCAGCACGCTCGCACCCGCGATACCGCTCGTGTCGTGGGTATGGAAATGCACCGGCAGGCCGAGCTCCTCCTTAAGGGCCTTCACCAGGGTGTAGGCGGCGCGCGGCCGGCACAAGCCGCCCATGTCCTTGACGCCGAGCACGTGCGTGCCCGCGGCCTTGAGCTCTGCGCCCAGCTTCAGGTAGTAGTCCAGCGTGTACTTTTTCTCGCGCGGGTCGCTTAAGTTCCCCGTGTAGCACAGCGCCGCCTCGCACAGCTTGCCGCTCGAGCGCACCGCATCGATGGCGACGCGCATGTTCTCGACCCAGTTGAGCGAGTCGAAGATGCGAAACACGTCGACGCCGCCGGCCGCAGCGCGTGCCACGAAGAAACGCACCACGTTGTCCGGGTAGTTGGCGTAGCCGACCGCGTTGGCCGAGCGCAGCAGCATCTGCAGCAGCAGATTCGGCATGCGCTCGCGCAGGAGCGCGAGGCGCTGCCACGGATCCTCGCGCAGAAAACGCATGGCCACATCGAAGGTCGCCCCGCCCCAGCACTCCACCGAGAACAGCTGCGGCAGGAGGCTCGCGTAATACGGGGCGATCGCCGCCATGTCGATCGTGCGCAGCCGTGTCGCCAGCAGCGACTGGTGCGCGTCGCGCATCGCGGTATCGGTCACGAGCACCCGCTCCTGCGCCAGCATCCAGCTGGCGAAGCGCTCCGGACCCAGCTCCTCGAGCTTTTGTTTCGTGCCGGGCGCGGCGGCGGGCAAGGGCCCCGGCGGCAGCCTCGCGCTGCCTAAATGCGTCGGGCGCGCGCGTCCCCTGGTCTCGGGGTTGCCGTTGACGATGGTGTCGCCAAGAAACTGCAGGATACGCGTGGCGCGATCGCGTTTGCGCGGCCACTGGAACAGCTCCGGTGTCTCGTCGATGAAGCGCGTGGTGTAGTCGCCCGCCGCGAAACGCGGATGGGTGATGAGCTGATCAAGAAAACGCAGGTTCGTAACCACGCCGCGGATGCGGAACTCCCACAGCGCCCGGTGCATGCGCGCGATCGTCTCCGACGCGCTGGGCGACCAGGCGGTGACTTTGACGAGCAGCGAATCATAGGAGCGCGTGATAATGGCGCCGGTGTAGGCCGTACCGGCATCCAGTCGCACGCCGAAGCCGGCGGGACTGCGGTAGGCGGCGATCTTGCCGTAGTCGGGGATGAAGCTGTTTTCCGGATCCTCAGCAGTGATGCGGCATTGCAGGGCGTGAGCGCTGACGCGGATCTCGTCCTGCGGCGGCACGCCGCTTTCCGCCGTGCCGATGCGCGCCCCGTCGGCGATGCGGATCTGCGCCTTCACCAGATCAATGCCGGTGACCGCCTCGGTGACGGTGTGCTCCACCTGGATGCGCGGGTTGACTTCGATGAAATAGCAACGGCCGCTGTCCGCGTCCTGCAGGAACTCGACCGTACCGGCATTGCGGTAGCTCGCGGCGCGAGCGATCGCCAGCGCCGCCGCACACAGCTCATGGCGCTGCGCGTCGCTGAGGAATACCGCCGGCGCGCGCTCCACCACTTTCTGGTTGCGCCTCTGCACCGTGCAGTCACGCTCGAACAGGTGCACGAGGGTGCCGTGGTGGTCGCCGAGAATCTGCACCTCGACGTGGCGCGCGCGGCGCACCAGCTTCTCGAGGTACACCTCGTCGTTGCCAAAGGCGGCCTGCGCTTCGCGCCGCGCCACCGGCAAGGCTTCCGCGAGCTGCGCCGCGCTCTCGATGACGCGCATACCGCGTCCGCCCCCACCCCAGCTCGCCTTCAGCATCACCGGGTAGCCAATGCCCGCGGCCAGCTCGGCACATGCCGGCAGCTCGCGTGGCAGCGGCGGGGTCGCCGGCATCACCGCGACACCGGCCTTGACGGCGAGATTGCGCGCCGCGACCTTGTTGCCGAGCAGGGCCAGCGTCTGCGGCTCCGGGCCCACGAACAGGATGCCGGCGGCGGCGCAGGCGCGCGCGAAGTCGGGATTTTCCGCCAGAAATCCGTAGCCAGGGTGGATCGCGTCCACCTGCGCCTCGCGCGCGATGCGCACGATGTCGGCGATATCGAGGTAGGCCTCCACCGGGGCTAGACCCGCGCCGACGAGATAGGCCTCGTCGGCCTTGGTCCGGTGCAGGGAGAAGCGATCTTCCTGCGAATAGATCGCCACCGTGCGCAACCCCAGCTCGCTCGCCGCCCGCATGACGCGAATGGAGATTTCGCCGCGGTTGGCGACGAGGACGCTGCGGATCCGCTGCGCGCTGGCGGGTTTCACCTTAGTATTTACCGGCAGTAGGTCTGGGGAGACCCGCGCGCGGCGCTTTTTGAGCGCGCGCGGGGTTGGCTTCGATCATAGCCGCTGAAGGGAAACGATGTCGCGCCTGAAAATCATCGCACTCCTGTGTTGGTCACCGCTCGCCCTGCCGGCGCTGGCCGCCGAGCCGCATCCGGTGGCGATCGCCATCCATGGCGGCGCCGGCGTCATCGAGCGCGCGAAAATGACCCCGGAACGCGAAGCCTCCTACCGGGCGGGACTTACGGCGGCGCTGAATGCCGGCTACGCGATTCTCGAGCGCGGTGGCACGAGCCTCGACGCGGTGACGGCGGCCGTGCGCACCATGGAGGACGATCCGCAATTCAACGCCGGTCGCGGCGCGGTGCTCAATGCGCACGGCGATGCCGAGCTCGATGCGGCCATCATGGATGGCAACGGGCCACGCGCCGGGGCGGTGGCCGGCGTGCGCCACGTGAAGAACCCCATTGATCTTGCGCGCCTGGTGATGGAAAAGAGCCCGCACGTGCTGCTGGTGGCCGAGGGGGCCGAGGAATTTGCACTGGAACAGGGCGTGGTGCTGGTGTCGCCGGACTACTTCCGCACCGAGGAGCGCATCCAACAGCTACAGGAGGCGCAGCGCGCTGCCCGTGAACGCGCCGCGGCGCCGAAGGACGCGCTACCCAAAGGCACGGTGGGTGCCGTGGCGCTGGATCGCGCCGGCAACCTCGCCGCCGCCACTTCCACCGGCGGTCTCACCAACAAGCACGTCGGCCGGGTGGGCGACACGCCCATCATCGGCGCCGGCACCTACGCCAACAACGCCTCGTGCGCCGTCTCGGGCACCGGTTGGGGTGAGTACTTCATGCGCGAGCTGGTCGCCTACGACATCTGCGCCCTGGTGCACTACCGGCACCTGACGATCAGGCAGGCGGTGCACGAGGTCATCCACGAGAAGCTGCAGCGCGCGGCGCCCGACACCGGCGGGGTGATCGCGCTGGACCCGCGCGGCGAGCTCGTCATGGACTTCAACACTTCCGGCATGTTCCGCGCGGCGCGCGACGTGCACGGCCGGCAGGAAGTGGCCATCTTCCGCGACTCGCCATGAGTAGTTCAGGAGCGAAGCCTATGTACGCCATCGCCATTCATGGCGGCGCCGGCGCCATGCCGCGGGCCGCACTGTCCGCCGAGCGCGAACAGCTCTACCGCGCGGGACTTGCGGCTGCGCTCGACGGCGGCTACGCGGTGCTGGAAGGCGGCGGCAGCAGTCTGGATGCCGTGGCGGCCGCGGTGCGCGTACTCGAAGATGATCCGCTGTTCAACGCCGGCCACGGCGCGGCGCTCACGCGCGACGGCGCGGCCGAGCTCGATGCGGCCATCATGGACGGGCGGCAACTGCGCGCCGGCGCGGTCGCCTCGGTGCGCCACGTGAGGAACCCCATTGATCTTGCGCGGCGCGTGATGGAGAAGTCGCGCCACGTGCTGCTGGTGGGCGCGGGGGCGGAGGAATTCGCTCTGGAAGAGGAGTTCGCCCTCGTTCCCAACCACTACTTCCGCACCGCCGAGCGGCTGGCGCAGCTTGAAGCAGAGCAGCGCGGCGAGCGCATGTCGGAGCTGCTGCCCACCTCCAGGGGCACGGTGGGCGCGGTGGCGCTCGATGGCGCCCGCAACCTAGCCGCGGCCACCTCCACCGGCGGCATGACCAACAAGCGCCCCGGGCGGGTCGGGGACTCACCGATCATCGGCGCGGGCACCTATGCGAAGAACGGCGCATGCGCGGTATCCGCCACCGGACACGGCGAGTACTTCATTCGCGCCGTGGCCGCCCACCACATCTGCGCCGCCGTGCAGTACCGCGGCCTGACGCTGCAGCTGGCGGTGCGCGAGATGCTGCACGACATCCTGGCCGGCATGGGCGGGGACGGCGGCCTGATCGCCGTGGGCCAGGACGGGCAGCTGGTCATGGACTTCAGTAGCGAAGGCATGTTCCGCGGGGCGCGCGACTCGGGCGGCCGGCGCGAGATCGCGATTTATTAGCGGCGGGCGGCGGCGCTTCGCTAGCATTCGCCCTATGAAAAACTGTTGCACGCTGCTCTGCGCGCTCCTGGTCCTGTTCGGGGTCGGGGCGCGCGCGGCGACCTGGACCGAGGGCCAGGACTACTCCGTCATCACGCCGGCGCAGTCCACCAGCGTGCCCGCCGGCAAGGTCGAGGTGCTGGAGGTATTCTCCCACGGGTGCCCGGCGTGCAACGGCTTCCAGCCGACGCTGCAGCTGCTGAAGAAGAGCCTGCCGCCCGATGCGCAACTAGCGCTCCTGCCGGCGGCGTTCAGCGCCCCCGAGGACTGGCCGATGTTCCAGCGCGCCTGGTTCACCGCGCAGGCGCTCGGCATCGCCGAGCGCACCCACCAGCGCCTGTACGACGCGGTGTGGCAGACGGGCGAGCTAGCCATCAGCGACCCGGTGACGCACCGTCTAAGGAGTCCGCTGCCTTCGATCGAGGACGCCGCGCGCCTGTATGCGCGCTGGACCGGGATCAAGCCGGAGGACTTCCTGGCGATGGCGCATTCGTTCAGCGTTGACATGAAGATCCGCGCGGCGGACGCGCAGATTCTCGCCATGCAGGTGCCGGGCACGCCCTGCATCGTGGTCGCCGGCCGCTACCGCGTGAACAACGACGCGGTGCGTGACCCGGGGCGGCTGATCGAGCTGGTGCGCTACCTGGTCGCGAAGGCCGGCACGCACTGAGGCGCCGGCGCCCTCAGGCGGCGTGCGGGCTGCGGCTGCGCAGGGCGCTCGGCGGTTTCGCTTCCCAGCGCGACCACACCCGCCGCAGGTGAGCCGCGGAGTGAAAACCTGCGCGCGCGGCGACCTGCTCGAGATCGAGGCGGCTGCCGGTGACCAGTTGTCGCGCCAGGGCGAAGCGCATGAGCTGCACGTAATCGAGCGGTGAGCAGCGTGCGTGCCCGGCAAACAGGCGCGCGAGATTGCGCGCACTGGTGCCCGCGAGCGTCGCCAACGCGCGCGAACTCCAGGCCCCGCCCGGATCGCGCGCCACCGCATCCTGAACCCGGTGCACCGCCGGGTGCAGATGGTTACGGTGCATTACCCAGGGCGAGAGCGCCGCATCCGTGCCGGCGCGGCGCAGATACACCACCAGCTCGCGGGCGACCTCGGCGGCCACGCGCGCACCCAGTTGCACGCCGATGATGTGCAGCGCGAGATCCAGGCCCGCGGTCACCCCGGCGCTGGTGAACACCGGGCCGTCCTCCACGAAAATCCGGTTGTCGAGCACGCGGGCGCGCGGCTCCACCGCGGCAAGTTCGCCGGTGTGCGCGTGGTGGCTCGTGCATTCGCGCCCGGCGAGCAGGCCGGCGTATGCGGCGAGCACGGCCCCGGCGCACACGCACAGCAGCAGCGCGTCCTTCGCGGCGCCGGCACGCAACCATTCGATGACGCGCCGGGTGGCCGCTTGCGCCGGATCGATCCGTGCGCCACTGATGCCGGTCAGCACGACGATCGCGTCCGGCTGCAGGCGCTCAGGCAGCGGCTCGAGCGCGCTTAGTGTCAGACCCACCGCCGCCGGCAGGCTGGCGAGCGGCGCAACGAAGCGCAGGCGGTAGCTGCCGGGCACCCGGCTTTCCGCGTTACGGAAAGCGTCCGCGGGACCCGCGACATCCAGCAGCACCACGCCCGGCAGCAGCACGAAAACAACTTCGCGCATGGCTCACGCCAGCGCGTCCGCGGCCGACACTACGCGTGCGAATCGCCCCTCGAGCACCAGCTCGGTGCGCTCGCGGATTTCCGCGGCGGACACTTCGCGCCCGCTGCGCGCGCGCATCGGAAAAGTCAGGGTCGCGTCGGTGACGTAGCGCACCGCGAACCCTAAGTCCGAGGCGTGACGCGTGGTCGTCTCGCAGCACTGCTCGGTGCGAATGCCCGTGATCAACAGCGTGTCGATGCCACGCGCGCGCAGCCACGACTCGAGCGTCATGCCGTCGGCGGTGGCGGCGAACATGGCCGAGTGCACGTGCTTGTGGAACACCGCCGCCGCCGGGAACTTAAGCTCCGGCATCGCGCGCACGTGGCCGGAGGCCTGCGAGAACGGGTCGCTCGCGTCATCGCTGCGCTCGCGATGGAACACCTGCACGATCGGGATACCGCGGGCCTGGCAACCGTCAGCCAGCGACTGGATGTTGCGCAGGAAACCGGGCAGTTCCTCGGCGCGAAAGTAGGGGCGGTGGCGGAATGATTCCTGCACGTCGATGACAATGAGCGCCTGATTCATGGTCGAAAATCCCCTTGCTGGTTGAAATTCGCCATATGCTGCGACACGCGCGCCACTTGCGCCAGCGCTATATGGGACGTGCATCGGTCAAAATCGGACATCCCCTATGGGGTGCCGTCAGGGGCCTCACGCGGGTGTGCAAACCGCTGCGTCCGTTCCGGCACCGCAACGCGCGATTCGGCCGCGAGCAGCGTCAGCCCGTGCAGCCGGGCGCGTTCCAGCGCCAGCTCCTCGCCGGAGGCGGCGGCGGCCAGCAGTTCCTGCCAGACCTCGGGTCGCGCGGACCAACGCGGGCGCAACCACGCGACATGGCGGTCGGCGAGCGTGAAGGCCTGGCGCAGGCTGCACTGACCCATGGCCGCAGCGCACGGCATGCGCATCCCGAGCAGCAGGCGCGCCGCTGCCGGCTGCGTGCGGGCAAGGTGCCACGCGTAGGTGAACACCAGTCGTGCCGCCTCGAGTGCTCCACGAACCGTGAAGTATGGCGGCGGGCCCTCACGCACATCACTGACCTGGGCGAGCACCGTGCCGCTCCAGCGCTGCGCGTCGGCGAACCCCGCGTCCAGCAGCAGGTACGGGCAGGAGGCGGCGCGGCGGCGCGCGGCGCAATCCAGCCGGCGCCACACGCCCGACACCGCGCCGGCCAGGCCCCCGCCCTGCGCGGGTCGCTCGCCGGCCTGTTCGACCAGCAGCGCGAAGGCCATCTCATTCAGCTCCAACAGCGAATCGAGCGTCTCGGGGCGCAACCACCCGGGCGCCAACAACGCGCTCTCGCTCAGGTCCGACCCCTGGATCCCGCAGTGCAGCAACATGTGCGTCTCCCTGGTCCGTGATGCTATATACGAATTTGGTAAATTTTTACCAAATTTCTCCTGTTGTGTTTTGGGAATTTTTTCCCACAATGTCACTGCAAGCCAACCGGACGGAGGCCATATGCGCATCTCGGACGACCGCTACGACGGGGAACGACTGCGGATGGAACTCGCGCTGCGCTTCCTGCGCCACGAAGCGCGCACCCAGACCATTCGTGCCTGGACCGGGTTGTCGGATGACCGCATCCGCAAGCTCTACCGCACCTACCTGAGCCAGGTGAGCCGTTACCTGCCGCGCCATCGCGGCAAATCGCCGCACCAGGTTGGTTACTTCACACGCTCGCAGCGCTCGCAGCACGAGACGGCGGTGCTGGCGAGCGTGCTATCGCTCCTCGGGGCGGTGCCGGCGGCGCCGGATGCGGCCGCGGGAGCCCCGGCGCTGGCGCGCGGTGAGCAGCTGTGCCAGGCCTTCGAGGCCTACCGCATGCTGCTGCCCTCCTCGCAGATCACCTTCGAGCACGCGGTGTTTCTCGCCACGGCGCTGGCGCGGGGCGACCAGCTGCGCCTGGGGGGTTGCGGCGGCTGCGGCAGCCTCATGGTGACGGAGCGCTTCACGCTGCGTGCCCAGCGCTGCCACCACTGCGCGCGGGCGCTGCAGCCACACTAGATTCATTGGCCGAAATCGCTTCGAAGCGATTTCGGCGGACAGTGGCTCCGTTTCCGCGGGCAAAACGCGTGGGTTTGCCAGCTGTGCTGTGCCGAGCGCCTGCGGCGATTTTCGCGGACCTCTGTTTCGTTTCCGGAGGGGGCGGCGGAAGCCGCACTGCTAGAATGCGCGCTGTTTTTGCCACAGACGGCGCTGCATGGATCCCGCCCGCCCCAACTTCTTTGCAGGCTCGTACCTGGAGCGGCGCGCGGAGGCGCGTGAGGACCCCGAATGGCTGGCTACCGCCCGCGCGGATCCCGCGACTCGCTATGTGATCGCACAGGGCACGGCGCAGCTGGTCAGGAGCGGCGCCGCGCCACGCGTCGCCTTTCTGAACGGCGACGCACCGCTGGTGAAAGCCGCGGACGCCGCCGGCAATACACTGCTCGGCTGGTTTCAAGGCGCGCGCTGCGTGCTGGTCGAGCTACCCGCAGGCACGAACGCGTCGCCGCCGCCGGAGGCAACCTTCCAGGAACTGCGGCCGCTCACGGCGACCTTGCCGGCCGACGAAGCCGCCCTGCTCGCGTACGCGCGCGCGTTGTCGATCTGGCACTCGCGGCATCTCTTCTGCGGCGTTTGTGGTTCAGCGACGCTGCCGGTGAGCGCCGGTCACTGCCTGCGCTGCTCGCGCGAGGCCTGCGCGCAGGACTACTTCCCGCGGCTCGATCCGGCCATCATCGTGCTGGTGAGCGATGGCGCGCGGGCGCTGCTCGGCCGGCAGGCGAGCTGGCCGGCGCGGCGCTACTCGACCATCGCCGGGTTCGTTGAGCCCGGAGAGAGCCTCGAGGACGCGCTGCTGCGCGAGGTGCTGGAGGAAACCGGCGTCACGGTATCCGCGATGCGCTACGACTCCTCGCAGCCGTGGCCGTTCCCGTCCTCCATCATGCTCGGCTTCTACGCCAGCGCGCCGGCCGGCGCCGCGCTGCGCGTCGGTGCGGAGCTCGAGCAGGTCCGCTGGGTCACGCGCGAACAGGTGCGCTCCGGAGAGGTGCTGGCGCCGCCCACGCAGTCAATCTCCTCGCGCCTGATATCCGGTTGGCTGGACGGCTCACGGGCGTAAGCGAGCATGTGCCTGCTGGTGCTCGCGTGGCGGGCTCATCCGCGTTATCGCCTGGTGGTCGCTGCCAACCGGGATGAGTTTCACGAACGGCCGGCCGCGCCGCTCGCGCCCTGGCCGCCGCACGGCGAGGTGCTCGCGGGCCGCGACCTGCGTGCCGGCGGCGCCTGGCTCGCCCTGGATCGGGCGCGGCGTTTCGGCGTGGTAACCAACTTCCGCGAGCTGCAGCCGGCGCGCGCCGGGGCGCCCTCGCGCGGCAACCTGATACCGCGCTTTCTTGCCGGCCGGCACGGCGCCGGGGAGTTCTTCGGAGCGCTCGAGCCTGAAGCCCCGGGCTACTCCGGCTTCAACCTGCTGCTGGCTGACGAGGAGTCGCTGTGGTACGGCTCGAACCGCGCCGCACCGTTCGCGCGGGAGCTGACGGCGGGGGTGTACGGATTGTCGAACGAGCTGCTCGACACGCCCTGGCCGAAGCTGCTGCGGGTGCGGCGGGGGTTCGAAGCCTGGCTCGGGGAGCCCAGCGCGCGCGCGCCGGCGTCGCTGTTCGAGCTGCTCATGGACCGCACGCAATCTGCCGGCGACGCGGGGCTGCGCGAGTCCGGGCTGCCGCGCGAGCTCGAGCAGGTCCTGTCGGCGCCCTTCGTCGTTCATCCGACCTACGGCACGCGCTGCTCGAGCGTGCTCTTGCTGCAGAATGACGGCGGGGTTTACCTCGGGGAGCGGCGCTTCGATGCGCAGGGTGCGCCGGCCGGCGAAACTGAATTCAGGCTGAACCCGGGCGAGTGGCCCTGAGAGCTCGGTGGCCACACGGGACGCGCCACGGAACCTCGGCAACTTACCGTGACTCTCAAATAACAACCCGGCGAGCGGGGGCGCTGGTCAGGCTCTAGAATCCCCCGACGTTTCTCAATCACACCTCGAGATGGCGCAGCGCAACCCCTTATCCCGGGCTTGTCGATGGCACCGACGGGCCCCGGCGGCGGCGCTGTGTCTGCTCGTGTGCCAGCTGGCGCAGGCCGCCGCCGTCAACGTCGAGGTGCGCGGCGTCGACGAGCAGCTGCGGGCCAACGTTCTGGCCTACCTGAGCTTCGAGCGCTACCGCAAAGGCGGCGGCGAGTTGAACGCCGACACGGTCGAGCGGCTGCACGAGCGCGTGGAGCGCGAGGTGCAGGCGGCCCTGAAGCCATTCGGCTACTACGAGCCGAAGGTCGACTCGACGGTCACCGACCTCGGCCATGACGACTGGCGGGTGCTCGTGAACATTACCCCGGGGACGCCGGTGCTCATCGAACACATCGACGTGCGCGTCGACGGCCCCGGCGAGACCGATCCTTTGTTCCAGCGGATCCTGCAGCGCGTGCCGCACCCCGGTGAGCGCCTGAACCACGCGGAGTACGAGGCGATCAAGATCGACCTGCAGCGCACCGCGGCGAGCTACGGCTACTTCGATGCCAAGATGGTGCGCAACGAGCTGGTCGTCGACCCGCCGAACCACAAGGCCAACATCGCGCTCGAACTGGACTCCGGCGAGCGCTATCGCTTCGGCAAGACCACCATCCGCCAGGACGCCATCAAGGACGGCCTGGCGCGCCGTTACCTGCGCTATCACGAGGGCGATCTGTTCGACCTCACGCAGGTGCTGCACACTCAGTTCGCGCTCGACGACGCACGTTACTTCGTGAACCTCGAAGTGCAGCCGGGGGACCCGGACCGCAAGGAGCACACGGTGCCGGTGGATATCCACGCCGATCCGCGCCGGCGCAACAACTACTCGTTCGCGCCGGGCTACGCCACTGATACCGGGCCGCGGGTCACGCTCGGCTTCGAGGATCGGCTGCTGAACAGCAGCGGTCACAGCTTCAGCCTGCAGGTGCAGGCGGCGCAGGTCACCCGCTACAACGTGCAGGCCCGCTACGCCATACCGATCGGCGATCCGGCGGTCGAGAGTTTTGCGCTACGCGCCCAGATCGAGCAGCAGACGCTCGCCGACGTCACCGCCTACACCCAGGCCCTCGGCCCGACCATCACCACCGTCAGGGGCGGCTGGCAGTACGTGGCAGCGGTCAACGCGGTGCACACCACGAGCGAAACCATCAACAGCACGCAGACCGACAGCCTGCTGGTGCCGGAGATCGACATCGGTTCGGTCCCCAAGGGTTATTACGGCGAAGCGCTGTTTGAACACCCGTTCTTCGCGGAACTGCGCGGCTCGGACACCGCGCTGGGGTCGGACGCCAACTTCATCCAGTTGCATGCCCAGGCCGAACACGTGTTCAGGATCGCCTCGGGCTGGCACCTGCTGCTGCGCGACGAACTCGGCGCGAGCGTGGTGTCGGGCTTCAACGGTCTGCCCGCGATCTACCGCTTCTTCGCCGGCGGCGACAACAGCGTGCGCGGCTTTTACTACAACGAGCTGTCGCCTCTCGAGGCGGTGTGTGCGCGCAACGCCACCACCGGCCAGATCATCCCCGCGGCGAACGGTACCTGTCAGCAAATCCCCGGCGCCTTCATCAAGGTCGGCGGCAAGGACATGGTCACCGGCACCGTGGAAGTCATCCGTGACCTGCCGAAGAACCTTGGGGTCGCCACCTTCGTCGATTACGGCAACGCCTTCGATCACTTCGGTACGCACCTTTTCTATTCGGTCGGCGTGGGCCTGCGGGTGCGCCTGCCGGTGATGACCGTGGGCATCGACGTGGCGCAACCGCTTAACATGCCAGGCGCCGGCCCGCGCCTGCATCTCAACTTCTCGCCAAAGTTGTAACGATCAGGAACATGCGCCGCCTGCTCCTCATCCTCGCCTGCGTCCTGGTGTTCCTGGTCATCGCCGTGCCGGCGGTGATCATCTGGTCGGCGGTGTATACCGAGAACGGCCTGCAGTTGGTCGTGCGCCACGTCCCGCATCGCATCGCCGGGGTACAGCTCGACATCAGCGGCGTCAGCGGCACCCTCGCCTCCGGCATGCACGTCGAGCGGTTCGAGCTCGATCACGAGCTGGTGCACCTGACCGTCACGGACATCGCGGGGCGCGTTACGCCCGCGCCGCTCATACTGCAGACCATCCGCGTCCACGACGGTCACGTGGGCAATGCTCTCATCCAGGTAAAGCGCCGCGTCCATCCGTCAACGCCCGCGCCGCCGGTGTTCCTGCCGCGCTGGCTCCTGATCAGCATCGAGGCGGCGCGGGTTGACCAGGCGACGCTCACGGTGTTCAACGGCGTGCGGCTGGCAGCGCACGACATCACCGGCGCCGCCGTCATCCGTCACACAGTCATCCGTTTCTTCCAGGCGGACGGGCTGCTCGAGGACGCGCACATCAGCGCCATCGGCGAGCTGCGGGCGACGGATCCTCTCGGGATGGAGGTCAAGGGGCGCGTCGACTGGCGGCCAGCCGGCCAGCCGGCCTACACGCTGTCCGGCAGCGCCCGCGGCGATCTCAACGTGCTGCACATCGTCGCGCACAGCGTCAGTCCGTTCCGCGCGGACATCTCGGGCCAGATGCTGGATATGACCAACCGCTGGCACTGGCTGGGCGATGCCGTGGTGCGTGAGTTCGATCTTGCCCCGTGGGGAATCGCCGCCCCGCTGCTCGGCAACATCACCGGGCACCTGGCCGTCGCGGGCGATGCCAATGGCTTCGAAGGCCACGGTCCGGTGAATCCGGCCGGGCTGCGCGCGGGCGAGTTCGTCGCGCAGTTTGCCGGCCATTACGCCGATCACGTGCTCACCGCGACGCACATGGAAGCCCGGCACAGCGCTTCCGGCGCGCACGCCATCGCATCCGGCACCTTCGGCATCGTCGACAAGGGACCGCGACTTGACCTGCACGGCAGCTGGAACGACTTCCGCTGGCCGCTCGTCGGCCGCTACGTGGCGGTGCGCAGCGCCTCGGGCAGCTTCACCCTGCAGGGAATCCTGCCGTACAAGGTGCATCTGAGCGCGCGCGGCCGCGCCGCGGACCTGCCCGAGATGCCGGTGGAACTGGACGGGACGCTCGGCAAGGACAGCTTCGCTTTCGCACCCGCAGAAATTGACCTCTTCGACGGTCATGCGAGCGCCAGCGGCGTCGTCACCTGGTCGCCGGCAGAGACCTGGTCCGTGAATGGCCGCGCGACCGGCATCAACCCCGGCACGGTGCGGGCGGATCTGCCCGGCAGCGTCGCCTTCGCATTCGCTGCCAGCGGACACGGCTTTGACGAGGCCGGCACGCTCAGCGCGAGTTTCAGTGGCCTCGCCGGCAAAGTGCGTGGCGTCGCGGCGAGCGGCGGCGGCACGGTGACACGCGGCGGCATTACCTGGGGTTTCGACAATGTGCGCGTGGGCCTGGGGACTGCGAATCTCGCGCTCGATGGCCGCGTAGACAAGCAAATGGATTTGCGCTTCGCGGTAACCACCCAGGACCTGGGATTGCTCGCTCCAGGGAGCCGCGGCGTGCTCAAGTCCTCGGGCAGTGTGCACGGCACGCTCAGCGATCCTGCGATCGTGGCGAGCGCGCATGGCGGCGGCATCGACTACCTGGGCATCAAGGTCGAGAACTTCGACGCCGACATCAACTTCAACCCGGGAGCTGCGCAGCAGGAATCGAAGATCGAGGCGCGCTTGCGCAAGCTGACCTGGGGCGGCCGCACCGCCGACACGCTGGCACTCACGCTCAAGGGTCCACCGGCCGACTACCACGTGCAGCTCGCAGCGACGGCCACGGGGCTGGCGGCGCACGCCGCGGCGACCGGCGCCTATGCCCATGGTGTGTTCCGTGGTCAGCTCGACGCCCTGGCGATCAAGGGCAACGAGTCGCTGCAGCTCGCGCTGGAGCACCCGGTGGAACTCACCGCGTCCCTGGATCACGTGCGCGTGGAATGGCTGTGCCTCGTGGGCTCGCCCGGCAGCGTCTGCGCCGACGGCGACTGGACTCCCGCCCGCTGGTCGAGCACCGTGATGGCCAACGAGCTGCCGCTCAACACCCTCACCGCCGGCATGACACCCGCGGTCGAGTACCGAGGCATGGTCAGTGCGCTGGCGCGCCTCGCCGGCGGTGCTCAGCTGCCCGTGACCGGCACGCTGCGCGCGGAACTCTCCGACGCCGAGCTCATTCACAAGCTCGCCAGCCGCAAGCTCGAACATACGACCATCGGCTCGGGGGTCATGACGCTGGCGGCGACACCGGCGGCGATCAATGCCGAGGTGGCCCTCACCGAGAGCGAGGTCGGCACGCTGTCAGGCGCCTTCCAGGCGCAGCGCACCACGGCTCGCTGGCAAGATATGCCCCTCAGTGGCGAGCTGCATGCGCACACCGCCGAGGTCGGCCTGCTGTCGCTGTACTTTCCGGACGTGGACCGGGCCGCGGGACACGTGGATGCGAACGTGACGGTGGCCGGCACGCTCGGCACGCCGCTCCTGAAGGGCGAGGTGAAGCTCACCGACGGCGAGATCACCAACTACCAGGTCAACCTCAGCCTGCGCCAGGTTGCCTTCGACGCGCACCTGAGCGATGCGGGACTGGACTTCGAGGGCAGCGCGCACGCCGGGGCCGGCACGGTGGCGGTCGCCGGGCACCTCGAGTGGCGCAACCTCCTGCCGTACGGGAAGTTTCACCTGCAGGGCGCGAACCTGCGGGTCGCCGACGTTCCGGAAGCGCAGATCGACGCCTCGCCGAATCTCGACTTCAACATCACCGGCCGGCGGATCGAAGTCAGCGGCGAGGTCAACGTCCCGTTCGCGAAAATCGCACCGCGGGACATCACCAACGCCGTGCGCGCATCCCCGGACGAGGTGATCGTGGGGAGCGAAGTGGACGATCCCGCCAAGCGCTTCGAGGTCGTGAGCACCATCAAACTCACCCTCGGCGAGCGCGTCAACGTCGACGCGTCGGGGCTGACCGCCCGCATCGGTGGCGGCATCACCATCAGGAGCGGCTACGACGCCATCACCCGCGGCACCGGCGAGTTGTCGGTGGCGGAGGGCAAGTACACCGCCTATGGCCGCAAGCTCGACATCCAGCGCGGCCGGCTGCTCTTCAGCGGCGGGCCGGTCGACAACCCGGTGATCGACCTGCGCGCCCAGAAGGAATTTCCGGACGTGATCGCCGGCGTCGACGTGCGCGGCACGCTGCAGGCGCCGCATCTGTCGTTCTTCTCCAACCCGCCGCTGCCCCAGTCGCAGATCCAGTCGCTGATCCTCGCCGGCGGCTCGCTCAGCAGCGGCCCCGGCAGCACCCCCGGCGGCTCCGCCGGCAACCTCGCGGTCGGGCAGGCCGCCGCGATCCTGGGGCAGCAGTACGGTTCGCTCGTGGGCATCCAGGATGTTAGCGTCGAAACCGACATCACCAACGAGACCTCCCTGGTCCTCGGCCGCTACCTGTCGCCGCGGTTGTACGTGAGCTACGGCGTCAGCCTCACGGAGCAGCTGAATGTCATCAAGCTGCGCTACAGCCTCGGGGATCACTGGGCCGTGAAGATCGAGGCCGGCCAGGCGCGCGGCGCGGACCTGGTCTACTCCATCGAACGCTGACGGCGGGTCCGCAACCGCTTCGTAACCAGCAGACGCCATGCTCAGGCGACCCAAGGCGGCGCCCGCGGCGGCAACGGCGGGATGCGCCTTGCATTCCTACGCATTAAAATGCACCATATGCGCATGTTTATGCTCACGGTTTTTTCGCCATGTTGAGCGATGCGCAGCAGCTGGAGCGCCGCGGCGCCATCATGCGCATCCTGCGCGCTGGCAGGGTCGGCAAGCAGCAGGAGCTGGTGCGCCTGCTGAAGAAAGCAGGCCACGACGTCAACCAATCCTCCGTCAGCCGCGACCTGCGCGACCTGGGAGTCTCCAAGGCGCGCGGCCGCTACGTGCTGCCGCCGGACGAGGTGACGCGCGCCAACGGCGACTTCGGCACGCTGGCGCAGTTCGTGCGCGCCCTGCACCGCGCCGGACCCTCGATCGCGGTGCTGCGCACCACCATCGGCGCGGCACAAAGCGTCGCGGTTGCGATCGACAGGGCCGAATGGCCGGAAGTCGCGGGCACCGTCTCCGGCGACGACACCATATTCATAGCCACCGCCAACGCGCGCGCCCAGCAAGAGCTCGTCAGCCGCCTGCGCGCGCTGTTCCGGGTCTGATGATCATGTCCAATACGCTGCCGCGCCCGGGCGTTACGCCCATTGTTCTCGCCTACTCCGGCGGTCTTGACACCTCCTTCCTGGTGCCGTGGATCAAGGAGACGCAGCAGCGCCCGGTGATCACCGTCACGGTTGACACCGGCGGCATCGATGCGGCCGCGGCCCGCCTGCTCGGCGAACGCTCCCGCGCGCTCGGCGCCGTAGAGCACCACCAGGTGGATGCGCGCGCCGACTACTTCGAGCAGGTGCTGCGGTTTCTCATCATGGGCAACGTGCGGCGCGGGCAGCTCTATCCCTTGTGCGTCGGCGCGGAGCGCGTCATGCAGGCGCAGACCATCGCCCGCATGGCGCAGCGGCTGGGGTCAGACATGATCGCGCACGGCTGCACGGCAGCCGGCAATGACCAGGTACGCTTCGAAGTGGCGCTGCGCACGCTGGCGCCTGACCTCAAGGTACTCGCGCCGGTGCGGGACCAGGCATTCAAACGCCAGGACGAACTCGACTACCTGCAGCAGCGCGGCCTGCCGCTCCCGCCCACGGGTGCGAAGTACTCGGTTAACCGCGGCCTGTGGGGCGTGACCATCGGCGGCCAGCAGACGCTCACCTCCGCCGGCAGCATTCCCGAGGACGCCTGGCTGCTGACGCGTGGCGCTTTCACCGAGGCGCGCGCTCCGGAGCGCCACGTGCTGGGCTTTCGTCAGGGTCTGCCGGTCACAATCAACGGCAACTCGCTGTCGCCGGTTGCGATCGTTGAGGCATTGGAAGCGCTCGCGGCGCCGTTCGGCATCGGCCGCGGCATTCACCTCGGCGACACCATCATCGGCACCAAGGGCCGCGTGGCCTTCGAGGCGCCGGCGGCGGAGGTGCTGTTGAGCGCGCATCGTGAACTCGAGAAGCTGGTGCTCACGGGGCGCCAGCAGCGCATCAAGGAACTGCTGGCGCAGACCTACGGGGACCTGGTGCACGAGGGGCAGCTGCTGGATCCGGTGTGCCGGGACATTGAGGCGCTATTCCTGTCGTCGCAGGCGCGGGTCACCGGCGTCGTGCACCTGCTGCTGCGGACCGGGAGTCTCTTCATCGAGGGCGTCGAGTCGCCGTACTCGCTCATGGCCGCCTCGAAGGGCGTGTACGGCGAGGCGGCGGGCGAGTGGTCGGCGAGCGACTCTCTCGGGTTCTCACGCATCGTCTCGCTGCCGGGCGTCTTCTACACCCGCGCCGGCGCACGCGCCGGCCGGCAGGAGCCTTGAGCGTGGTCGCCAACATGCGCAGCGTCGTGGTGGACAAGCTCGCCTCGGTGACCCAGGCCTGTGGCCTGTCGCACGAGGTGCGCATCGCCACCGACATCCCCGCCGAGGAAGGCGTGGTGGTCGTGGTCGAAGTGCTCACCAACAAGTCGACCTACAACACGCTCGAACTCACCAGCGGTCGCATGGCAAAGGTCGGCAAGGGCGACGTGGTCGCTGGCGCCCTGGGTCACCGCCGCGCACTCTTCGGTTACTCCGGCCATGTGCCGGCAACGATCCAGCCCGGCGACATCATCCAGATGCTCAACATCGGCGGGGTGCTCGGGATCTGCGATTCCATCAATCCCGACAAGGGCCGGCCTTTTGATTGCCGCGTACTCGGCGTGGCGCTCAACTTCCCCTACCTCGGGGAGCGCATCGGCGTACCGGCGCGCGTGGGCGCCAAGGCCCTCGACCTCAACGCGGCGCTCGACACGCGCGGCGTGCCGGTCGTAGCGCTCGCCGGCACCTGCATGGAAGCCGGCAAGACCGCGGCGGCCTGCGCGGTCATCGCCCGCATGCGCCACCGCGGCCTCACCGTCGATGCCTTCAAGGCCACCGGCGTCTCCTTGCGCCGCGATATCCTCGCCATGGAGGACGCCGGCGCCCGCCGCTGCGCGATTTTCACCGATCTCGGCATCGTCACGACCACCCGCCTCAACGGACCGGCACTCACCCGCACCATGTTGAGCGCGCTCACCGTGGGCAAGCCCGACGTGGTGGTATTCGAGCTCGGCGACGGCATCCTCGGCACCTACGGCGTGGATGCCATCCTCGAATGTCCGGACATCCGCGCCTCCTTGAGCGCCGTGATCCTGTCGGCCAACGATCCGGTGGCTGCCTGGGGTGGCGTGAAGCTCCTGCGCGAGCGCTTCGCGATCGAGCCGTGCGTCGTGACGGGTCCCGCCACCGACAACCAGGTGGGCGTCGAGATCATCACCGCGCAGATGAACGTCCCGGCGTTCAACGCCCTGAGCAACGGCGCGGCGCTCGGGGACTGCGTGATCGAGGCGCTGGAGCTGAAGGCCGCGGCGGTGCAATGAGTACCCGCATTCCGGCCGTGGTACTGGGCGGCACCGGCTACGTGGCCGGCGAGCTGCTGCGACTCATCGCCACGCACCCGAACTTCACGCTGGCGGGCGTAATGTCCGAGAGCCAGCCGGGCGCGAGCGTCGCCGGCGCCTTCCCGCACCTCGCCTCCACCTATCCCGAAGAGCGCTTCAAGTCGCAGCACGAGATCGCGACGCTCATCGCCGGCAGGTCCGAATCGGCGGTGTTTTCTGCAGCGCCACACGGGGTGTCCGCCGGGCTCATAGACGCGCTGTTGAACGGCGCGCAGCGCGCCGGCACGCGCCCACACGTGGTCGATATTTCCGCGGATTTCCGCTATGCCACGCCGCAAGCCTACACGGCCGTTTACGCGCACGCGCACGCGGCACCCGAACGAATCGGGGAGTTCACCTGCGCCCTGCCGGAGCATCTGCGCAACCCGGCCACGCCGCACATCGCGCATCCGGGCTGTTTCGCCACGGCGATCCTGCTCGCCGCGGTGCCGCTGCTCGCCGCGGGCCTCGTGACGCAACCGCTGTTCGTGAGCGGGGTCACGGGCAGCACCGGCTCGGGGCGCAAACCCGTTGAGGGCACGCATCACCCGCTGCGTCACGGGGATCTCTACAGTTACGGCGCGCTTAAGCACCGCCACGTAGCGGAAGTCGCCGCCTGCGCACATGCTGCCTCCGGGGTGGCCGCGCAGTTCGCCTTCGTGCCGCACTCGGGTCCCTTCGCGCGCGGCATCCATGTCACGGTGCAGGCGGCGGCGAGCCGCCCGCTCGATACCGCGGGCATGCTGGCGGTGCTCAGCGACTTTTATGCGCACGCCCCGTTCGTGCGCGTGAGCGGCGGGGCGCCGCGCGTCAAGGACGTGGTGGCGAGCAACTACGCGCACCTGTCCGCGGTCGCAACGGACGGCACCGTGGCGGTGCTGTGTGCCATCGACAATCTCACCAAGGGCGCCGCCGGCGGCGCGCTGCAGTGGATGAACCGGCTGTTCGCGCTGCCGGAAAATGCCGGCCTCACAGCGCCGGCTCCGGGCTGGACCTGAAGGGCGCCTGAACCCAGGGCACACCATGCCAAAAAAGAGAGAAGGCACAACGTCGACGAGCGCGATCCGCGCGCTGGCGCGCCAACACGACTTCCTCGCCCCGGTGTTTGCGCGCTATCCGCTGGAAGTCGCCGCGGCGCAGGGCGTGTGGCTCACCAACAGCCGCGGCGAGCGGGTGCTGGATCTGTACGGCGGACATGCCGTCGCGGCCTTGGGTTATGCGCACCCGGCCTGGACGGCGGCGCTCGCCAACCAGGCCACCAGCTGTCAGTTCCAGAGCAACGCGGTCGCCATGCAAGTGCGCGGGCGGGTGGCGCGGCGCCTGGTGCGCTTCTCGCGCCTGCCCTTCGGCAGCGTGTTCCTGGTCAACAGCGGCGCGGAGGCCAACGAGAACGCGCTCAAGGTGGCGCTGCGCGCGACCGGTCGCCCGCACGTCGCCGCCATCGAGGGCGCCTTTCACGGGCGCACCGCGGCGGCAGGCGCGGTGACCTGGGGGGCGCGGGAGAAGTGGTACGGCTTTCCGCGCACGCCCTTCGAGGTGAGCTTCATTCCGCGCGACGACCAGGCGGCCATCGCCGCGCAGGTGACGCACGACACCGCCGCCGTGATCGTCGAGCCGGTGCAGGGCCTGGCCGGCGCGGTGGATCTGGGGGCGCCGTTCCTCGCCGCATTGCGTGCGCGCTGCGACGAGGTCGGGGCGCTGCTGATATTCGACGAGGTGCAATGCGGCATGGGCCGCACCGGGGAGCCGTTCGCCGCCAATCTCTACGGTGTACGGCCGGACATGCTCACCACTGCCAAGGCGCTCGGCAACGGCTTCCCCTGTGCGGCGCTCATGATGTCGCCGCAGGTGGCGGCCTCGCTCAAGCCCGATTCCCTCGGCACCACCTTCGGCGGCGGTCCCATGGCGTGCGCAGCGATGCTGGCGGTCCTCGCCGCCATCAAGGAACAACGGCTGCTGGAGCGCGTGCGGCGCATCGGCGCCTATATCCGCCGTACCTGCATCGTCGGCCCGGTCACCGCCCACCAGGGGGCGGGCCTGTTGGTGGGGCTGCGCACCACGCGGCCGGCCAGCCAGATCCACGCGGAGCTCCTCGAATGCGGCATCCTCGCCGGCACGGCGAGCGATCCCAACATCCTGCGCCTGCTGCCACCGTTCATCCTCGAGGAGGAACACGTGGACATGCTCAGCGGTGCGCTCCGGGATCTGGCGTGAAACGCTTTGTCGATCTGGCGGACCTGCCGCGCGAGGAGATCCTTGCGCTGCTCGAGCTCGCGCAGCGCCTGCAGCGCCACCCCGAGCCGCACGCCCTCACCGGCAAGATTCTGGGGCTCGTGTTCTTCAATCCCTCGTTGCGCACGCTTGCCTCCTGCCAGGCGGCGATGTTGCGCTTAGGCGGCGGCTCCTTCGTCATCAACCCGGGCCAGGGCAGCTGGCAGCTGGAAACACGCGACGGCGTGATCATGAACGGCGCCGCCGCCGAGCACGTGCGCGAGGCGCTGCCGGTGCTCGCGGCCTATTGCGACGCGCTCGGCATCCGCGCTTTCGCGCAAGGCAAGGACCTCGCCCACGATCTGGCCGAGACCACCTTCGCCACCATGGCGCAGCTCATCGACAAGCCGCTCATCAATCTGGAATCCGCGGTCAACCACCCCTGCCAGGCGCTCGCGGACTGGAAGACGCTGAATGACCTGGCGGTACCGCGAGCGGGGCGCTTCGTGCTGTCGTGGGCATGGCACCCGCGGGCGCTGCCGCTGGCGGTGCCGGCCGCCGCGCTGCACATGGCGGCACTGCGCGGCATGCAAGTGATCGTGCTGCGCCCGGAAGGCTTCGCGCTGCCGAGCGTCATCATGGATCGCGCGCGCCAGGCGGCGGTGAGCTCCGGCGGCACGGTGCGCGAGACGAGCGAGCGCGCCGAGGCCCTCGAGGGTGCGGACATCCTCTATGTAAAGGAATGGGGTGCCGCGGGGTGCTACGGCGACGAGACGGCGGATGCGCGCCTGCGCGCGCCGCTCACCGACTGGTGCGTGCGCGACGAGTGGTTCGCGACGGCGCCCGCGTGCCGCGTCATGCATTGCCTGCCGGTGCGGCGCAACACCGCTATAGCAGATGCGGTGCTCGACGGGCCGCGCAGCATCGTGCAGCTCGAAGCCCACAACCGTCTGCCAACGCAGATGGCCGTACTCCACCAGCTGCTCAAGTCCTAGACAAGCAAAGGAACCCGCTCACCCATGATCATGCATCGCAGCGACCAGGCCCTCGCCATCCACGCGCTCAAGAACGCGGCGCCCTACATCCGCATGTACAAGGGCAAGACCTTCGTCGTGAAGGTCGGCGGCGGGGTGTTCGCCGATGAGAACGCCACCCGGGTGCTGGTCGAGCAGATCGCGATCCTGCACTTCTTCGGCGTGCGCGTGGTGCTGGTGCACGGCGGCGGCCCGCAGCTCACGGAAGCTGCGGCCGCGCTCGGCGTGCCGACCCGCATGGTGGAGGGCCGGCGCATCACCGACCAGAAGTCCATCGACGTCACGACGATGGTGCTCAATGGCCTCATCAACACGCGCATACTCGGTATCTGCCGCGATCTCAACATCGAGGCAGTCGGCATCAGCGGCGTGGACGCGGGCCTGGTGCGGGCGCATAAGCGTCCGCCCGTGAAACTCGATTCCAGTGGCGAGCTGATCGATTACGGCTTCGTCGGCGACATCGACGCGGTGGATCCCACGGTGCTGAAGAAGCTGCTCGACAATGGACTCATGCCGGTCGTGAGCCCGTTGTCGGCCGATCAGTCCGGCACGCTGCTCAATATCAACGCCGACACCGTGGCCGCCGCCATCGGCGCGGCGCTCGCGGCGGAAAAGCTCATCCTGTGCACCGGCGCGCCCGGCATCCTCGGTGACCGCGCCGATCCCGGCTCGCTGGTTTCGTATACCGACCTGCGGGGGCTGAAGAAGCTGCGCGACGAGGGCCGCATCGCCGACGGCATGCTGCCGAAAGCCAAGGCCATCGAAGATGCCATCCGCGGCGGCGTGCGCCGCGTGCACGTGGTGTCGTACCAGGCGCCCGAAGGGATTCTCGGCGAGGTGTTCACGAATGAGGGAACCGGCACCCTGATCGTTGCGGATATCAACGCGCTCACGCCGGCGGAGCAGCAGGGCGCCGCATGACACGCCTGTGGGACAAGGGCGTGCCGCTCGATGCGCGCGTGCTGGAGTACACCGCGGGCGAGGACTACGTACTCGATGAGCGCCTGGTGGCCCACGATGTGCGCGCCTCCATCGCGCACGCGCAGATGCTGCACGCACAACAGCTGCTGTCGGCGCCCGATCTCACCGCGATCAGCGACGGGCTCACGACGCTTGCGGCAGAGCACGCGCGCGGCGACTGGCGCATCGAACTTGCGGACGAGGATGGCCAGACCGCGCTCGAGCGGCGCCTGACCGCGCGCATCGGCGCGGCCGGGGCGCGCATTCACCTGGGCCGCTCGCGCAACGACCAGGTGCTCGCCGCTATCCGCCTGTACCTGCGCGACGTCGTCGGCACCTTGAGTGACGGGGCGCTCAGGGTGGCCGCCGCGCTCGATGCCCTCGGCGCACGCGAAGCCAACACCGTGCTGCCAGGCTACACGCACCTGCAGCAGGCCATGCCGAGCTCGGTGACGCTGTGGGCCGGCGGCTTCGCCGCGGAAATTCGCGATGATTCGCAGGGCCTTAAGGCGGTGCTCGGGCGCGTGGACAAGAACCCCCTGGGTTCGGCGGCCGGCTACGGCACGCCCGGGCTGCCTGGCGATCGCGAGGCGACACGCGCCAAGCTCGGCTTCGCGAGCATCCACGAGCCAGTCACCGCGGTGCAGCTCTCGCGCGGCAAGGCCGAGGCCCAGCTGTTGTTTGAGATCACGCTCCTGATGCAGGACCTCGGCCGCTTCGCCGCCGACGTCGTACTGTTCGGAACTTACGAGTTCGGCTTCCTGAGGCTGGGTGAGGCGTTCACCACCGGCTCGTCCATCATGCCGCAGAAGCGCAACCCGGACCTGTTCGAGCTCCTGCGCGGTCGCTCCGCCAGCGCGCAGGCGTGCCTCACCGAAGCGCTCGCCATCTGCGCCAAGCTGCCTTCCGGCTACCACCGCGACCTGCAGCTGTTGAAATTCCCGCTGTTCCGCGGCATCGACCTGGCGCACGACACGCTCGCCATTCTCCCGGCCGCCATCGAAGCGCTGCAGTTTCGCCCGACGGCGATCCGCCTTGACCCAGCGATCCATGCCGCCGAGGAAGCCAACCGCCTGGTCGTCACCGAGGGCATCCCGTTTCGCGAGGCGTACCGGCGCGTTGCGGCGAAGCTCAAAGTCTGACCGCGGCGCCGCGCCTTGGCGTTGCAGCCAACACCGCGGCGGCCTAGTGTGAGCGCATGACAAAGATCCTCGGGATTTCCGGCAGCCTGCGCCGCGCCTCATATAACAGCGCCCTGCTGCGCGCCGCGACCCGCCTCATGCCGCCGGATTCCACGCTCGAGGTAGGCAGCATCCGCGGCATTCCGCTTTACGACGGCGACGTCGAGGCGCAGTCAGGAATCCCGGCGACGGTGGCGCAGCTCAAGGAAGCCATCATCGCGGCGGACGGGGTGCTGCTGGTCACCCCGGAATACAACAACAGCATGCCCGGGGTGTTCAAGAACGCCATCGACTGGCTGTCGCGCCCGCCAGCGGACATCAAGCGGGTGTTTGGGGCCAAACCCTTCGCCATCATCGGCGCGTCCCCGGGCGGTTTCGGCACGGCCCTGAGCCAGAGCGCGTGGCTGCCGGTGCTGCGGACCCTCGGCACGCACGCCTGGTTCGGCGGGCGCCTGCTGGTGGCGCGCGCCGGCGGGGTGTTCGATGAGTCCGGCGCGCTCAAGGACGCAACCATCGAGGAACAGCTGAAGCAGTTCCTCGGCGGTTACGTCAGCTTCGTGCAGCGCGCCGCGCGTTAAGCGGCGCCAGGGCCTTAGCGGAGCTTTTTCCAGTAGTCGACAAACTGCCCGGCGGCCGTCGCCGTCAAGCCGTCCTTGTCGAAACTCAGCACCGGGCCCCCTGCCGGCTCCTGGAACGTGATCTTTCCGTCTTTCATAGTCACCGCGCTGCACTCATTCGCCGCCGGCGGCACTTCGTTGCTGAAACCTGGCTTGACGGTGTTGTTCTGCAGCCAGAACCAGACCTTCTGGCAGTACTTCGCTCCAGTCAGCGTGTACGCGGCCAGCACCGAGAGCGAACCCGCCTTGCCGTCTTTGTCCGTCCAGGCAACATTGAAATTCCGGCGACCATGGGTCATGGTGTAGAGACCCGCAATCGACGGAGGCAGGACCTCCTTGCCGTCCGGCAAAACGCGCCTGACCAGCTCGTAGGTGCCGGCGACGTTGAGAGTCGCGGCACGCGAGCCCGCGGCAGGCGTGTCAGCGGCCAGCGTCGACGCGCTCAAACCCAACACTGCGGCGCTCGCCCAGGCCACATAAATGGATCGGTACATGGAAGTCCCCTCGCTGGGTGATTATGGAATGTATCTGACTCCGTTGGTCAAGGTACAGCAAACACGCCGTGCGCGGGGCACCTCCGCCACGCCTTGACCATCAGCCGATCGGCCTGGCATTGGTGCGGCTACTGTGGTTGCGCGGCTGGCGCAGCCTTGGCGAACGCCGGCAGTGCTTCGAGGTGGGCACAGATGGAACGCAGTGTCGGGTACGGTTCAACGTCGCACTTGAGCCGGTGCGCGTTGGCCATCTGCGGCACGAGGCACACATCGGCGAGCGTCACCGACTTGCCGAACATGCAGCGCCCGTCACCACTGGTGTTCTGCACCTGCGCCTCGAGGGCGGTGAATCCCTGCGCGATCCAGTGCGCATACCAGCTGTTCACGGCGGCCTCGTCCGCGTGCAGCGGTTCGCGCAGATAGTTGAGCACCCGCAGGTTGTTGAGCGGGTGGATGTCGCAGGCGATCGCGAACGCCAGCGCGCGTACCTGGGCGCGCTCGCGCGGCGCGCGCGGCAGGAGCGGCGGCTGCGGACGCACTTCCTCCAGATACTCGATGATGGCGAGCGACTGGGTGAAAGTGCGCTCGCCATCAACCAGCACCGGCACCAGGCCTTCCGGGTTGACGCTGAGGAACTGCGGCGTGCGCTGCGCGCTCGCCGACGCGCGCAGGTCAACCGCGATCGATTCGTAGCCTACGCCCTTGAGGTTCAGCGCGATGCGCACGCGGTAGCTGGCCGAACTGCGGAAGTATTCGTAGAGCTTCATGGTGCGTTATCCTGCGGCGGCCGCGCGCGCTGCGATGGTGGTGCGCAGTACTTCCAGTCCATCGATCCCGCCCTCGAGCACATCCCCCTGCTTCACCGCACCCACGCCCGCGGGCGTGCCGGAGAAGATCAGGTCGCCGGGCACGAGCTCGTAGAGTCCCGAGAGCGCGGCGATGATGTGCGGCACGTCCCACAGCATGCGGCTCACGTCCGAATCCTGGCGCAGCTCGCCGTTTACCTTCAGCCAGATACGCCCGCGGGTGACATGGCCGGCACTCGCCGGCCGCAGCGCTGCTACCGGCGCTGAACAATCAAATCCCTTGGCGATGTCCCACGGCTGGCCGCGCGCCTTGGCGGCGGCCTGCAGGTCACGGCGCGTCAGGTCGTTGCCGGCGGCGTAGCCGAACACATGCTCAGGCGCGCGCGCGGGCAGGATGTCGCGCCCGGCGCGCCCGATCGCGACCACCAGCTCGATCTCATAGTGGAAGTCAGCGGTGGCCGGCGGGTAGGGAACGGCCATGCCGTTGGCCACTAGCGCGTCCGCCGGTTTCATGAAAAATACCGGCGGGCCGGGATCCGAGCCCATCTCGCGGATGTGATCAGAGTAGTTCAGACCGACACAGTAGATGCGATGCACCGGGAAGCGTTCAGCGCTGCCGGCAATGGCTACGCTCGGGGAATCCGCTGGCGGAAAAACGAAACGGCTCATGGCGTCAACCCCACATCCTGTCGTGAGCCTGCGAGATTGCCACCGCGCAAACCGCTAGACTAGCGGCAATGAGCATCTGGAAGCGCACCACGACGCCCGCGGAGTTGACCGAGGTCGGCGCTGAGTCCCTCCCCGGCTATCTTGGCATTGTCATCACCGAGATCGGCGCGGACTTCCTGCGTGCCACCATGCCGGTGAACGCGCATACCCACCAGCCCTTCGGCCTGCTGCACGGCGGGGCTTCGGTGGCGCTCGCCGAGACGCTCGGCAGCATCGGCTCGATGCTGTGTATCGACGTCGGGCGTTTCATGGCTGTGGGGCAGGAAATCAATGCCAACCATATCCGCGGCATGGCCACCGGAGTGGTAACGGCCACGGCGCGGGCCTTTCACCTGGGGCGCACCAGTCACGTGTGGCACATCGAGCTGCGCGACGAACGCGAGCAACTGGTGTGCGTCTCGCGTCTGACGATGGCGGTAGTCGAGCGCCGCGAGCAGAAAACAACAACGGCAGGAGCAAGTTCATGAGTGACCCGAATCCGCCGCTGAACGCCGACGCGCGCCCTGTCGATGCGTCACTCATTACCTACACCAACATCATCTACGCCTTGCACGCCCTCGCCGTGCTCATGGGCCTGAGCACCGCCCACACCGTCGTCGGCAGCTTCGTCGGCGGTTTGCCCTCGATCGTCGCCGTGATCATGAACTACGTGCGGCGCTCGGCCACCCACGGCACCTTCCTCGAGTCGCACTTCCGATGGCAGATCCGTACCTTCTGGTTCGCACTCCTGTGGAGCATCGTGATCGTGCTGGTGTCGTTGCCGTTCATGCTGATCGTGATTGGCATTTTCTTCGCCTGGATCGGGCTCGTCGCGCTCGGCATCTGGATCTCGTACCGCGTGGTGCGCGGCTGGCTGGCGCTGCGTGAGCGGCGCCCCATGTACGTGTGAACGCCGTGCGCCGCCTTACCCTCCTCATTGCCGCCGGCAGCGCCGCCGTGGTGACGGCGTGTGGGCAGAAAGGCCCGCTAACCCTGCCGGATAAGAGCGCCGCGGTGGTGACGACACCGCCGGCGACGTCGCCACCCGCGACACCGGCCGCCACGCAGCCGGACAAGGTCAAGGACAAGGACAAGAACGCGGATTCGCAGCCGCCGCGGTAAGTGCGGCGCCGGCAATCTTCAGCCGCGCAGCAGTCCCTCGAGTGGCCGCGCGCTTTCGCTGTCCGGGAACACGGCCTTCTCGAGCGCGCGCGCGGGTACGTGCAGCTGGTCCGCCAGTAAACCCTTCAGCACGCAGCGCAGATCCATGGTTGGCGCGAGGTCGCGGCCCTGGTACAGCGCGTGCGGCGCAAGTCCCGGCCAGCGGGTCAGCACCCGACCACCGGCGACGGCACCGCCGATGAGAAATGCGGCGGTCGCGGTGCCGTGATCGGTGCCGCGCGTGCCGTTGATGGCGGCGGTGCGTCCGAATTCGGTTATCAGGAGCACCGCGGTGTCGTTCCACTTAGGACCGAGCTGCTGCTTGAGTGTCGCCAGCCCTGCATCGAGTTCGGCAAGGCGGCCGGCGAGTTGCCCCTGCCCCCCACCCTCGTTGGCGTGCGTATCCCAGCCGGTGGTATCGAACACGGCAACCTGGGGTCCGTTCTCCTGTCGCAGGAAGCCGGCGGCGGCGTGCACGACTTCCGCATAACGGGCCTGGCGCCGGGCGGCCGGCGCGGGCTGCGTGTTGGCTTGCATCGCCGGGTTACCCGGCATCGCCGCATCGCCGGCGTTTTCCGCCGCAATCGCATTCGCGGCGAGCGCGTCCGCGAGCCGTACCGAGAGCAGCGGGTCGCTCGCATAGAGGTCGGTGATGCGCGCCAGCGTATCCTCGTCCAGTGCGGCCAGCTTTGACGGCGACCACGAGGTCACGGCCGCCGGCCCGCGCATGACGAGCGGCACGTTCTGTCCGAGCGCGACCCCTGCCTCGCGTTCAACCGGGCCCGGCATTTCCCGTAAGGCACGATTGAGCCAGCCGCTCTGCACGGCGTGGGGGCGCGGCGTGCCGTTCTCCAGCAAGTCCTGGCCGTCGAAATGCGAGCGCTCGCGGTACGGGCTCGCGACGGCATGGAACACGATCAACTCGCGCGCCGTGAATGAGTCGTGCAGAAAACCGAGCGCGGGGTGCAGGCCGAAATACCCATCAAGCGGCAGCGCCCCGCCGGGTCCGCCGCCGGCGCGCAGCGCCAGGTCGCCGCGCAGGCGCGGGTAGTCCGGATCCCCATAAGGCGGTACGGCGGCGAGTCCGTCGAGGGCGCCGCGCAGAATGACGACGATCAGGCGTGACTTGCCGGGCGCCGCAGCGGCGAAGGACAGTCTCGGCATCAGCAGCGCGCCGCCGGCGGCCAGGGCACCCAGGTTGAGGAACTCGCGTCGCGGCATGCGTGGCATGGAGTACTCCCGTGGGTCTTCAGCGCCGCATGAACTCGGGCGCTGATAGCAGCAGGGTCACCGCCTGCGAGGCCGTGGCCGCGTGCGCGACCGCGCTTCTGGTCATGGCGGTGAGGTTCGCGCCGAGCAACTGCGCCGCGAGCTCCGGCGCGTCCGCGCGGTTGCCGACGCGTTGTCCGACAGCGTCCGCCCATTCGATGCGTTTCATGAGCGCGGATGCGCCGTCCCAGTCGGCGCCGCGGTCAGGCCAGCCCGCCGGGGATCCGGGCTGCCAGGTTCGTTGCCCCAGGAGCTCAAACGGTGCGAGCGGCGCGCGGCCCGCCGCCACCGGCAGCCCGAGCCCGCGATAGCCGGAGATGATGTAGTCCACCGGAGTCTTGTACTTCGCCAGCGGCTGCTCCCACGCTTCGCGCGCATCAATGAGCTCGCGATACACGCTGGGCAGATCGCCGCCGGTGTGCATGAAAACCCGCGCCAGCCGCTCGACGGCCGCGGCCGGCGGTTCATCAGCGATGAAGTGCCGCGCGAGTTTGCTGGCGATGAAATGCGCGGTTGAGCGGTGGTGCGCGAGATCGCGCAGCACCGCGACACCCTGCCCGAAGCCTGAGTCCGGGTAACGCGTGCCCAGCACCACCTTGGCACCCGGCTCGTGCACCTCGGCGCGGAACCGGAACCTGCCGTCATCACCTCCGGCGAAGCGCCCGCCCGTGCCACCGATCGACCAGCCGGTGATCACCTGCGCGAAGGTGGTGACGTCGGCCTGGGTGTAGCCGCCACCCACCCCGAGGGTGTGCAGCTCGAGAATCTCGCGCGCGAGATTCTCGTTGATACCAATCTTACGCGGCACCCCGCGGCGCTCTGCCCGGTGCGCAACTTCCGAGTGCGGCCCCACGGACTGCTGGTTATCCAGATACAGCAGCATCGCCGGATGCGTCTCGACGCTAAACAGCAGCTCGTTGAAGTCGCCGAGCACGTGCGGGCGGATCGCCTCGCGCTCAAAACTCCCGGCGAGCCCGGCAAGGTATTGCTTGTCCACCGACACCGCGAAGTGATTGCTCCAGAAGTGCACCAGGCGCTCGGTGAACGGGCGCTCGGTGGCGACCGCGTCGGCAAAGCGCGCCGTCACTTCACTCACATAGATGGGGCGCAGGTACTGCGGCAGCTTCTGCAGCACCGCGGCGACCGCCGTTTCGTTGGCCGCAGCGCCGTTGCGTCGTGCTGCCTGGATTTCGCGCTGCAGGTTCAGCCCCTGGGCGAGGATGTCTGCCGAGGAGCGCAAGCCGGCGTCCGCCAGCAGCGGCGGTGTCATGAGCTGCGCGCGCAGCCAGTCGCGGCCATCGCCGCCGATGGCGCTGAGCTCGCGCGGTCGCGCTCCCAGCCCGAAGCGGTTGGCGGCGATAGCGGCGGTTTCCGGTTGCAGCATCCTGAAAGTGCCTTTGATGGCGCGCTCGCCTGTATAGCGCGCCACGGGGAGCCACGGTTGACGCACCCGGCAAGACTGTGACGGCCCACCCGTCCGCTATACTCGCGCCCCCGCCCGCTCACCGGCCGCAAACGATGCCTTCGCCCGACCTGGTCCTCGTCGACGGCTCTTCTTATGTCTACCGGGCGTTCCATGCCCTGCCGCCGCTCACCAACTCGCGCGGCGAGCCGACCGGTGCGGTGCTCGGCGTTCTCAACATGCTGCTGAAGTTCCTCAAGGACTTTCAGCCGCGCCGCATCGCGGTGGTCTTCGATGCGCCCGGCAAGACGTTCCGCGATGAGTTGTTCGCCGAGTACAAGGCGCACCGGCCCGCGATGCCCAATGACCTGCGCGCGCAGATCGAGCCGTTGCTCAAGATCATCGCCGCGCAGGGCCTGCCGCTGCTGCGGGTACCCGGCGTGGAGGCGGATGACGTCATCGGCACCCTGGCGCGCCGCGCTGCGCAGGCCGGCCAGACGGTGCTCATCTCCACCGGCGACAAGGACATGGCGCAGCTGGTCGATGCTTCCGTCACCCTGATCAACACCATGAATAACGCGGTGTTGGACCGTGCCGGCGTGAAGGCCAAGTTCGAGGTCTACCCGGAGCAGATCATCGACTACCTCGCTCTGGTCGGTGACAGCTCCGACAACATTCCCGGCATCGACAAGGTGGGGCCCAAGACCGGCGCCAGGCTGCTGCAACAATACGGCAGCGTCGCGAACCTGGTCGCGCACGTTGCGGAAGTGCCAGGGAAGGTGGGCGAGAATCTGCGCGCCGGGCTCACGACGCTGGAGCTGTCGCGCAAGCTTGCGACCATCCGCACCGACCTCGAGCTGCCCCTGTCCATGGAGGAACTGACGCCGGGCGCGCCGGACACCGCGAGCCTGCGCGAGCTGTACACCCGCTACGACCTGAAGGCGCTGCTGCGGCAGCTGGACGGCGCCGAGGCAGGCGCGACGGCCGCCGGCGGCACGGCGCCTGCCACGAATTCAACAGCCGCTGCGGCGATGCCCGGCGCGGACGGCGTTCGTGCCGGTGGCGGGCTGCCGGCGGCGTCGGAAACGCAGCGGCACTACGAGACGATCACGCGCTGGCAAGACCTCGAGCGCTGGCTGGAGGAACTGCGCGCGGCGCCGCTCTTCGCCTTCGACACCGAGACCACGAGCCTCGATTACATGCGCGCCGAAATCGTCGGCGTGTCGTTCTGCATCACGCCGGGTACCGCGGCCTACGTGCCGCTGCGCCACGTGTACGCCGGCGCACCCGAGCAGCTCGAGCGTGCGCGCGTGCTGGCAGCGCTCAAACCGATTCTCGAAGATGCGGCGCGCGCCAAGGTGGGCCACAATCTCAAGTACGACGCTCACGTGCTGCTGAACGCCGGCATCGCCCTCGCGGGCATGCGCTTCGACACCATGCTCGAGTCCTATGTGTGGAACAGCGTGGCGACCAACCACGACCTGGACTCGGATGCGCAGCGTTACCTGGGCATGCGTACCATCACCTACGAGGACGTCGCCGGCAAGGGCGCCAAGCAGATCTCCTTCGACCAGGTGCCGGTAGAACGGGCGGGCGAGTACGCGGCGGAAGATGCCGACGTGACGCTGCGCCTGCACGCGGCGCTGTGGCCGCAACTGTGCACGCTGCCGCCGCTGCGCAGGCTCTATGAAGAGTGTGAGCAACCCCTGCTGCCGGTGCTGCTCGGCATGGAGCATCACGGCGTGCTCGTGGATCGCGAGCGCCTGCGCACCCAGAGCCGCGAATTCGCGCGCCAGCTGCAGGAGCTGCTGGTGCAGGCACATCGCGAGGCCGGCCACGAATTCAACATCGAGTCGCCCAAACAGCTGCAGCAGATCCTGTTCGAGCGGCTGCAGCTGCCGGTGCGGCGCAAGACACCGACCGGCCAGCCCTCGACGGCCGAGGATGTGCTGGAGGAGCTCGCCGTCAGCTACCCGCTGCCGCGCATCGTGCTCGAGTACCGGGCGCTCGCCAAGTTGAAGTCCACCTACACCGACAAGCTGCCGGAGCTCGTCAACGAGCGCACCGGGCGCATCCATACCAACTACGCGCAGGCGGTCGCCGCCACCGGCAGGTTGTCCTCGGTCGATCCCAACCTGCAGAACATCCCGGTGCGCCGCCCGGAGGGGCGCCGCATCCGCCAGGCGTTCATCGCCCCACCCGGCCACGTGCTGCTGGCGGCGGACTACTCGCAGATTGAACTGCGGATCATGGCGCACCTCTCCGGGGATGCGAGCCTGCGCGCCGCCTTCGCCGCCGACACGGATGTGCACCAGGCAACTGCCGCGGAGGTTTTTGGCGTCGAGCTCGACGCCGTAACGCCCGATCAGCGCCGCACCGCCAAGGTCATCAACTTCGGGCTGATATACGGCATGTCGCCGTTCGGACTGGCGCGCAACCTCGGCATCGAGCGCGGCGCCGCCCAGACGTACGTGGAGACCTATTTCCAGCGCTATCCGGGCGTGAAGCGCTTCATGGACAACATCCGCACGCAGGCGCGCGAGACCGGCTACGTCGAAACCGTGTTCGGTCGACGCCTGTACCTGCCGGATATCCGTTCGGGTAATGCGCAACTGCGTCAGTACGCCGAGCGCAGCGCCATCAACGCCCCCATGCAGGGCACGGCGGCCGATATCATCAAGCGCGCGATGATCACGGTCGACGCCTGGTGTCGGCGCGAGAACACACCGGCGCGGCTCATCATGCAGGTGCACGATGAACTGGTCTTTGAAGTGCCCGCCGCTGCACTCGCCGCGGTCACGGCGGCCGTGCGCGAGCACATGGTCAATGCCGCATCCCTGAGTGTTCCGCTGCGGGTTGACGTCGGCTCGGGAGCCAACTGGGACGAAGCGCACTGATCCGCGAGCGCGCGCGAACTTCCGCCTGGCTGGTGAGTCTGTGATACGCGACAAACTCTGTGCTGATGTCGCCACCGGGCAACAGCTGCCACGCCGGCACGTTGTAACGGATCATCTGCAACGGAAGACTCACTTAAGGTTCAAGTCATGCGAAAACTCATGTTGATGGCTGCGCTGGCGCTCGGCGCCAGCGTCGTTCACGCCGACGAAGGATTCTTCTATCTCGGTGCCGGCATCTCCAAGAACAAGGTGAGTGACATCACCAACAGCGGAGCGGCCTTCGGGGACCTGGACAAGACTTCCTGGAAGGTGCTGGCCGGGTTCCGCCCCATCAGCCTGTTCGCGGTGGAAGCCGACTATCTGGATCTCGGCAGCCAGACGAATACCTTCGTGGGCGGCGGGAACTCGCACTCGGACTCCAAGGCCTTCGCCGGTTATGCGGTCGGGTTTCTGCCGATCCCGGTCCCGTTTCTCGACCTGTATGGCAAGGCGGGACTCGCTCGCTGGAAGCTGGATGGCAGCGCCGCTTCCACCGTGCCCCCCGGGAACCTGTTTTCTTTCTCGAATCAGGGCACCGAGTTCGCCTGGGGCCTGGGGGCGCAGGCGCATATCGGCAACATCGGCGGCCGGCTCGAGTACGAGAACTTCAATATCCCGAACTCCAGTGGCGCCAAGGTTTTTTCGCTCGCGGTCATTCTAAACCTGCTCTAAATGACGTCTGCCTGTAGCGTCTACGCAACATGGGTGGTGCCAAATTCATGATCTGAAACGATATTTTCTCGCGCGAACCCGGAACTCGAGGGATCCTCGAACGTCGAAACAGACGAGTGCATGGCACTCCCCGCTTCCCTCCCTGAGCGGGTAGACCCGGTTCATGAGACCTGTGCCGGGTTAGTCTGCCCCGGCGGTTTCGAAAGAAACCGTCGGGGTTTTTTATGCCCTCAGGTAAGCCAGGCCGCGAGCGTGTCCTCGGCTTCCTCGACCCCGGTACCCTTCAACGCCGAGAACAGCTGCACGCTGGCGCGCGCCCCCAACATGCGCGCGGTATCTCGCAGCGCCTGGCTCGCCTCACTGTGGTTGAGCTTGTCGGCTTTGGAGAGGAGTACGTGCACCTTGTGCGCCGGTGCCGCCCAGTCGAGAAGTCCCTCGTCCCCGGCAGCGAGCCCGCGGCGCGCGTCCACGATCACAAACAGGCCGTGGAGGCTCGTGCGCGTGTGCAGCGCGTCGATGAGCGGCCGCCAGGCGCGCCGCTCGGACTCAGGCCCGCTCGCGTAGCCATACCCCGGCAGATCAACGAGACGCTTACCCGGTGCCAGCTCGAAGAAATTCAAGAGACGTGTGCGCCCCGGGAGCTTGCTGGTGCGCGCCAATCCGTGGCGATGCGTGATGGCATTGATGGCACTCGACTTGCCCGCGTTGGAGCGCCCGACGAACGCGACCTCGGCGCCGAAATCCGGCGGGAATTGCGCCGGTACGGCCGCGCTGATCAGGAACTGCGCGGCCGAGAAGCGGCTCATGCGAACAGGCGGGCGAAAAGCTTCAACACGTGTGTAGTGTACAATTCCCGACCTTCTGTCACGGGCACAAACCGGAAAGAAAACAATGCCGCGGACCCTGAAAGTCGGTTTGACGGGACTCACCGGCGCCGCAATATTCGCGCTCGGCATGGCAGTGGCATTTGCCGGTACGCCCGCGGCAGCAACGCCCACTGTCCCGTTCACCAACGGCAAGGCGGCGGATGGGGCTACCAAGTCGGCAATCTGCTCTTCCTGCCACGGCCCGAACGGCAACAGCGTCAATCCCGAATGGCCGCGGCTCGCCGGCCAGAGCGCGGTGTACATCGCCGAACAGTTGCGGCTGTTCCGCTCCGGCGTGCGCGACAACGCGATCATGAAGCCGCTCACGGCTGGCCTGAGCGACCAGGACATCAGCGATCTGGCGGTTTATTACGAGGCGCAGACGCCGACGGGTCTGGAGGCGGATCCTTCCTACTGGCAGGCTGGTGAAGCGCTCTACCTGCGCGGCGATCGGGGGCACGAGATTCCAGCCTGCGTCGCCTGTCACGGACCCGTCGGGCGCGGCAATCTCGCGGCGGGCTACCCGGCGCTGCGCGCGCAGCAGGCTGTGTATGTCGTGAAACAGCTGAACGACTACGCCAGTGGTGCGCGTTACACCGCGGCCAACCCGGCGCAGGCCAGTCGTAACGGCGTCATGATGCTCACCCTCGCCAAGCGGCTGACGCCTGAGCAGATCCGCGACGTGGCCTCGTACCTGCAAGGCATGCGCTGAGCGCGGGGGTTACACGGATGCTGCGTCCGCTCCTCATCGCGGTGGTTCTCGCCTTGTGCGCCTGCGGCCAGCAGCCAGCCGCGCCGCCACCGCCGGCCGTGAGCACACCGGCGCCGGTCACGATGCCGCCAACGCCCGCCGCCCCCAGTGCATCGAACCAGACCGAGACTGAACAGGCGCGCGCGTCGCAGGAGACCGGCGCCGACAACGACCATCCCGAGCGCAGCGACGTTTCCCTTGAGCACATAGCGGCGGTACCCGCCGGCGCGCAGCTCCCGGACGGGCGCTGGAAGGCGGGCACGAACTACCAGCCGCTGGTACCCGCGCAATCCACCAACGTCTCGCCGGGCAAGGTCGAAGTGATGGAAGTGTTCTGGCTCGGCTGTCCACATTGCTACGAACTCGAGGCGCACCTGCTCGCGTGGCTGAAGAAAAAGCCCGACTACGTGCAGTTCGTGCGGGTTGCGGTCATCTGGGACAGCGTGAAATCGGCGCACGCGAAGCTCTACTACACGCTCGAAGCGCTGGGGCGCGATGATCTGTTCGAGAAAGCGTTCGCCACCGTGCAGCAGCCGGGGACGCCTCTAATCGGCAACAGCGAGGACCAGACGTTCCGCATGCAGCAGGCATTCGCGGTGCAAAACGGCGTGAGCGCGGATGATTTCGCCAAGGCTTACAACTCGTTCTCGGTGAACTCGAACCTCACACGCGCCGCGGAAGTTACGCAGCGCTATCACGTGGAGCACGTCCCGTTCATCGTCATCAACGGCAAATACACTACCGGCGTCGTTGAAGCCGGCGGCGAGGAGCGGCTGATCGCGCTCATCAACGATCTGGCCGCCACCGAGCACCGCCAGTAGTGTCCGCTCCCGCGCCGATGAGCTAACCCCGTTTGGGCACCTGCGCCGCTTCAGGTCATGTATACCCCTGAAGTACCGGGAGCCGACATGAAATGCATGGTGTACCTGGCGGCCCTTGCCGCCCTGGCGACGAGTTGCGATGCGCTGGCCGTGGGCAGCATCGCCAATGTGACGATCATCGACCGCGACAACGGGTCCACCCTGGAGGCGCATTATTTCCACGGCGAGTACTGGGTCGCGGGAGCGCCCGGGGCCAGATACGCGATCGACATCCGCAACGGCAGCGGCGGACGCCTGCTGGCGGTAACGTCGGTCGATGGCATCAACGTCATCTCGGGAGCCACCGCCGGTTGGAATCAGGGTGGCTACGTGTTCAACCCTGACGAGCGCTACCAGATCACCGGCTGGCGCAAGAGCGACGCGCAAGTGGCGGCCTTTACGTTCACCGCTTCACCCAATTCCTATGCCGAACGCACCGGGCGGCCCGCAAACGTCGGCGTCATCGGCGTGGCGGTCTTTCGTGAGCGCCCGCCACCGATGAGTTACGCGCCACCGCGCATCGCCGAGTCGGCGGCCGCGCGGCAGACGCCGCTGGCGGGCGAAGCCAACCCGGCGCTGGCGGTGGCGGGTCAATCGACGGCAGCGGCTGATTCATCGAGCGCGTCAGCGACAGCCTCGCTTGGCTCGCCGGCGCGCATGCCCGCCCCGAAACTCGGCACCGGCCACGGTGAACGCGAATACTCCTACGTTCAACACACCGAGTTCCGCAGGATGCAGCCGGAACCCGACGAGGTCATACGGATTCGCTACGATAGTCTGGATAACCTGGTGGCCATGGGCATTGTGGGACGACCCCGGCCCACGCCGTCGGTGCCCAGCGCATTTCCCGGCTCGCACGAGCGGCAATACGTCCCTGACCCTCCTGGATGATGCGCCGTACACCTGCCAACATGGACTGAATGACGGACGCGGGCGAGAGTGACGAAGCCCTGCTCGGGCGCTATGCCCGCGGCAATGCCGCGGCGTTCGAAGTCCTGTATCGGCGACACGAAATGCGCATCTGGCGTTACCTGGAACGCAACCTGGGCAACCGGGCGACGGCGGAGGAACTGATGCAGGAAGTGTGGTTTGCCGTGGCCCGCGATGCCGTGCGCTACCAGCCCACAGCGCGCTTCACGACCTGGCTCTTTACCATCGCACGCAATCGGATGATCGACTCAAATCGAGTGAGCCGGCGGCAAGTAAGTCTGGAAGCGGTCGGCTACGAAGCCGAATCCGTGCTGGCGCAATTGACTACCGAGCCGAGTGTCGGCCCGCTCGCCGCGGCGGTGGTGAGAGACCAGGCGACCGCGCTCAGCCAGGCTCTCGGACAACTGCCCCCCGAACAGCGCGATGCGTTCCTGCTGCAGATCGAGGGCGATCTCAGTATTGAGGAGGTCGCGACCATCACGCGCAGCAGCTTTGAGACCACCAAGAGCCGCCTGCGCTACGCGCGAACCAAGCTGCGCGAACTGCTCAGCGAGTACGCATGAACAAGGTGCCGCCAGACCAGGACCCGGCCGACGATGTCGACGCTCAGTATCGAAGCGCGTCAGCCCTGGACTCCAGCCGGCCAGGCGAGGCGGTGCGTCGCGCCGTACTCGCGCATGCCGCGCAGCTGGCGGCTGAGCGCGCGCGCGGCGCTACAGGCGGGCGCCAGTCGCGGCGCACGCTGAAACAAGCCGGGTGGCGGCCGGCGATTTTCGGAACGCTCGCGGCAGCGGCTCTGGCGGGTCTCGTGATCGCACCACAGTGGCTTGCTCCGCGAGCGCCGCCGGTAGCCGAGTCCTCGCCGATCGCGCCGGCTGCTGACAACCTGGCTTCTGAACCCACGATGCCCCCAGCCGCGGCTTCCCGGGAAATCACGGCGAGGCCGCCCGCGCCGGTGCCCAGCGCGAACCTGCCGTCGTACAGCGCGCGTGCGCAGCCGCAACCGACGGTGGCGCCTGCGGTGGAAGCCACGCCGCTCGCACAGTCCGCCAGGTTAAGCGCCGCGGACAGCAGCGCGGCTGTTGCGGGCGCTTCAGCCGCCCGGCAGCGCATGGCGGGTAGCTCTGCGGCGCCCCCGATCGCAGCTGCGGCGCGCGGCGGCGCGAGCCCGGCGGCCGCATTTCGCCACGCAGCCGAGGTCGGCGACCTGGCAGCATTGGCGACGTTGGCTGAGAAACAGGCGGACATCGATGCACGCGATGTCGCGGGCCGTACCGCCCTGATGCTGGCGACCCTGCACGGTCAGACCGATGCGGTGGCCGCGCTGTTGGCTTACGGGGCCGATCCGAGCGCCGCGGATGCGGATGGAACCACGCCGTTGCAGGCTGCCACGGCGGGCGATCACCCTGCCATCGTCGCCGCGCTGCGCCGCTATGGCGCGCGATGACAAACCAACAGTTGGCGCGCCCGACTGGATTCGAACCAGTGACCCCTGCCTTCGGAGGGCAGTACTCTATCCAGCTGAGCTACGGGCGCGTCGGGGCGGGCGATGATACGCGCGGCCTGAAAAAGCGTCCAACTATGGGCCCGCGCCGCTGGCGGAGTCTACGATGCGGCAAGCGGAGCAGCTATACTTCGCGACCGCATCGACGCGCGCGGCGACGGATGACAACGTGAGCAAGCAGGACACGCATTTTTTCAACGTTTTCAGCATGGTGATCGGCCTGCTGATTGCGGTCGCCGTGGGGATCTTCGCGCTGGCGCGCATCGTTGCCAGCCACACGCAGGACCTGCAGGTGCTCAGCGAACCCGATTACGCCAAGAGCGTCGACGCGCGCATGCGGCCGCTGGCGCATGAAGCCATCGCGGGCAAGGACAACTCGGCGCTGGCGATCAAGGTCGAGGGCCCTGCAGCCGCCGGCTCGGCCGCCGTCGCCGCCATGCCCAAGAACGGCACCGAGATGTTTGAGCAGACCTGCAACGTCTGCCACGGACAGGGAATCGCCGGCGCCCCCAAGGCCGGAGACAAGGCGGCCTGGGGCCCGCGCCTTGCCGAAGGCAAGGCCACGCTTTACGAGCACGCCCTCAAGGGCTACCAGGGAAAAACCGGCGTTATGCCGCCCAAGGGCGGGCGTATGGACGTCTCCGACGCCGTGATCAAAGAAGCCGTCGATCACATGGTGCAGATGGCGCAGTAGCCGCGCGCCCCCCGTCGTACACACGGCTCTCCTGGCGCGCCGGCTGGCGGCCACCACGGTCCAGGCAGCGCAGCATCACCGCCTCACCCAACTGCGCGGCGCCAATTTGTGGCGCGCGCTCAAGATCCGCGATCGTTCGCGCAACTTTCAACACCCGGGTCCGGGCGCGCGCGGAAAGTCCGAAGCCCTCCACCGCCGCATCCAGCAGCAACCGTCCAGCGTCATCGGGTGCGCACCAGCGCGGCACTTCGGCGTCAGCCAGACGCGCATTGTACCCACCCTGACGGCCGCGCTGGACCTCGCGCGCATCCGCCACTGCCGCCGCCGCGGCGTCGCTCGAGGTCTCCCCGGCCGCGGGTGCGGCGAACTCGCAGGCCATAACCCGCGGGACTTCCACGTGCAGATCCAGCCGATCCAGCAGCGGCGCGGAGACGCGCGCGCGGTACCGCTGCACCTGCGTGCTGGTGCAGCCGCAATCACCCGCACGCTCCCCGAGACGTCCGCATGGACAGGGATTCATGGCGGCGATGAGCTGAAAGGCCGCGGGGTACTGCACCTGCAGAGCCGAGCGCGCCACTGACACCGCGCCGGTTTCCAAAGGCTCGCGCAGCGCCTCGAGCACGCCGCGCGCGAATTCCGGCAGCTCATCCAGAAACAACACGCCGTGGTGCGCAAGACTGACTTCCCCGGGGCGCGCGCGGGCACCGCCGCCGACGAGCGCCGCAGCCGAGATGGTGTGATGCGGAGTGCGAAACGGCCGCTCGCCCAGACGCGCCGGGTCGAATCCTGCGGCGCTGACCGCTGCGATGGCCGCGACCTCCAGTGCTTCATCCTGCGACAGCGCGGGCAGCAGATCCGGCAGCCGTTGCGCGAGCATGCTCTTGCCGGAACCCGGCGGCCCGATCAGCAAGAGGCTGTGACCGCCGGCGGCCGCGATGATAAGCGCGCGCTTCGCGAGTCGCTGACCGCGCACGTCCCGCAGATCCAGACGGGTGCCTGCGCGCACCGCAGCGCCCCTCTCGCCGCACAACGGCAAGGGCGCGGCGCCGCTCAGGTGAGCGCACACCTCGAGCAGGTGTCCGGCCGCGCGCACGTGGGCGGGAGCGGCGGCGCAGGCCTCGGCCGCATTGGCGCGCGGCACGATGAGCTCGTGGCCGCCACGCCGTGCGTGGGCCGCCGCCGGCAGAAGACCTGTTACCGGATTCAGCTCACCGGTCAGACCCAGTTCGCCGTAGCACTCGCAACGCGCCCACGCATCGGGCGCAGCGCCCGCCGTGGCGCGCACCTGATGCGAAGCCAGCAGGATCCCGAGCGCGATGGGCAGATCGAAGCGGCCGCCTTCCTTCGGCAGGTCCGCGGGCGAGAGGCTCACCGTGATGCGCCCGGCGGGAAACTCGAAGCCGGAATGAATGAGCGCGGCCCGGACGCGCTCCTTGCTTTCCCTCACCACGGTGGCCGCCAGTCCCACGATGCAGAAGGTCGGCAGTCCGCCGGCGAGGCTGACTTCGACGTGGACCAGCGGAGCCTTCAGCCCGACCTGCGCCCGGCAGGCCACGCGCGCGACCGCCACGAGCGGGTGCTAGGCCGGCGGCTTGCTGTCGGCCGGCGCCGTGCCGCCCTCGAGCACCGCGAGCCGCGCCTCGAGCGCTTCGAGCCGCGAGCGGGTGCGCTCCAGGACCTTGGACTGTGCATCAAACTCGTCCCGGTTCACCAGATCGAGCTTGCTCAGGCCCTCGCGCAGTACCGCGCGGAAGTTGCTCTCCAGGTCCTTTTGCACGCTGCGTAGCGCCGGCGGGACGCTCTCGAGAAGCCGCCGCGCGATCTCATCAATGCGAAACGAATCCATGATCTCACCTCACGCTTTCGCCCTGAATTGAGGCAGCGCCCCGACTCACGGCTCCAAAATAGTGCAACCCAGGCGCCATCACGGGGCGCAGGCCGCTCGAATCAGCGGCTGAACGCGCGTGGCACGGAAATTGGAGTCACTTTTCGCGCTTCACTAGCTTACGCGCCGCCCGGGGGCGCGTGCAGTGGGCGTTTGCAACGCAAAGACGCAAAAAGGCTCGCCATGCCCGCTGCCTCGAAGACTGCCCGCTCGTTAAGCTGCCTCGGCGCGCTGTGGTCGGTAGTCACGCCCGCGCTCTCATGGGCAGCGGATGCCCCAGTGCCGAACAAGGGCGACACGGCGTGGATGCTGACCGCCACTGCGTTCGTGTTGCTGATGTCGGTCCCGGCGCTGGCGCTGTTCTACGGCGGCCTGGTGCGCACCAAGAACATGCTGTCGGTGCTCATGCAGGTGTTCGTGGGTTTCTCGCTGGTCACGGTGCTGTGGTGCATCTACGGCTACTCCCTCGCCTTCACCGAAAACAACTCCATCATCGGCGGCCTGAGCCGCGTATTTCTCAACGGCACGTTCGATCCGAAGACCGGCGCCTACTCGATGGCGGCCACGTTCAGCAAGCACACCCCGCTGTACGAGTTGGTGTACGTGGCGTTCCAGGCCACCTTCGCCGCGATCACCTGCTGCCTGATCCTGGGTGCGCTCGTCGAACGCATCAAGTTCCCGGCGCTGCTCTTGTTCCTGGTCATCTGGTTCACGTGCAGCTATTGCCCGATCGCTCACATGGTGTGGTACTGGGCGGGACCCGACGCGTACACCTCGGCCGACAAGGTCGCCGGCGTCAATGCCACCGCGGGCCTTATCTGGCAGTGGGGCGCGCTGGATTTTGCCGGCGGCACGGTGGTGCACATCAACGCTGGCGTCGCGGGACTCGTAGGCGCGTTCGTACTCGGCAAGCGCATCGGCCTAGGGCGTGAACCGATGGCACCACACAATCTCACCATGACCATGATCGGCGCCTCGCTCCTGTGGTTCGGCTGGTTCGGTTTCAACGCCGGTTCAGCGCTCGAGGCCAACGGCTCGGCGGGGCTCGCCTTCATGAACACCTACCTCGCCACCGCGTGTGCCGTGCTGTCGTGGATAAGCGCAGAGTGGCTGATCAAAGGCAAGCCGTCGATGCTGGGCGCGGCGTCCGGGGCCGTGGCGGGACTGGTGGCGATCACCCCCGCCGCCGGCAACGTCGGCATCCCGGGCGCGTTTGCGATCGGCACCGGCGTCGGACTGGTTTGCCTATGGGGTGTCACAGGACTCAAGCGGCTCATCAAGGCCGACGACTCCCTGGATGTCTTCGGGGTGCACGCCGTGGGCGGCATTTTCGGCGCGCTCATGACCGGCATTTTCAATGCGCCGATTCTTGGCGGCCCGGGTTCGACCGTGGACTGGGTCACGGGCGCCACGGGCTACCCCGGCGTGTGGGCGCAGTTCCTCATCCAGTTGAAGGCGGTGTGTCTGGTGTTCGCGTGGACCGCCGTCGTGGCGTTCGCCGCGTTTTACCTCGTGGATCTGCTGGTCGGGCTGCGCGTACCGGAGGAAGAGGAGCGTGAAGGACTCGACATCACCTCGCACGGCGAGCGGGCATATGATCTGTAGCCGCAAGGCGATTTAGCCTGCTATTTTCAGGCTCTGGGCCTGCGGCGGGGCCGGCGCGCCTGAGGCTGTGACGGACTTCAAATGCCGGGTGGCGCGGAAGTGGCCATAATGTGCGGGCGCGGGAGGTTCCTATGCTGCGACTCGTATCCATTGTTGCCCTGTTCATCGCCGGCGCGATCGTGACCGCCCAGGCCGACGTGTACCGCTGGGTCGATGAACACGGCCAGCCGCACTACAGCGACCAGTGGGTCCCGGGATCCGAAGTCATCAAGACGGGCAAGAGCCACCCCCCGGGATCTGAGAACACGGCGCGCAGCGCCGATCAGAAAAATCTCAGCGCTGCGAACGAAAAGGTCGACTCGCAGCTGAGCGATCAGGCCAACGCCCAGGCCGCCAAGCAGGACGTGGCGAGGACCCGCGAGCAGCAGTGCAAGGCCGCGAAGGCCCGCTACGTGGCCTCGGTGCAGTCACGACGCATCTACAAGACCGGCGCCGACGGCAGTCGCGAGTACCTCCCGGATGCGGACGCCGATGCCTATCGCGCCCAGGCCCGCAAGGACGTACAGGACGCGTGCGGCAGCGTGCCGGACGTCAATTTCGACACGCCGGCCCCCCCGCCGACCCCGGTCCCCCAGTCCGAGAATCCGTAGCCGCCGGCGCCACCCGGCCCGCAACGCGGGGCGTGATGATTCCGCGCGGCTGGCCAACCTTCTATAGTGACGCCGCGCGGCCGCCGAAGGCCGCATGGGCAGGACGAAAAAGATGCGTGTAGGTTTCGTCGGGCTCGGTGCCATGGGAACGCACATGGCGCGTAACCTGCATCGCGCGGGCCTGCTGACCGCGGTCTGGAATCGCACCGCGCCCAAGGCGCAGGCGCTCGGTGCGGACCTGGGCATCAGCGCCAGCACGAGCCTCAAGCAACTCGCCGCCAGCGTCGACGCCGTGGTGTCATGCGTGTCCGCCGACGCAGACCTCCTGGAGGTGACGCGCGGCGTGGCCGCGGATCTAGTGTCAGGCGCGCTCATGATCGACTGCTCCACCGTGGGCGCCGAGACCGCGCGCCAGGCGGCGGCGCTGCTGGAACCTGCCGGCGTGGAGTTCCTCGACTGCCCGGTCAGCGGCGGGGTCGAGGGCGCGCGCGACGCCACGCTCGCCATCATGGCCGGTGGCTCTGACGCGGCCTTCACCCGCGCCACGCCGATCCTGAGCGCACTCGGACGCACCATTACCCACTTTGGCCCTACCGGCAGCGGCCAGGCCGCCAAGGCCACCAACCAGATCATGTGTGCCGGGATCGTCGAGGCTATTGCGGAAGCCATGGCGTTCGCCCGCGCGCAGGGCCTGCCGCTGGAGAAGCTCATCGACACGCTGGGCAAGGGCGCCGGCTCCTCGTGGTACTTCGTGCATCGCGCGCCCAACATGGCGCGCGGCGTCTTCCCGGCCGGCTTTCGCGTGCGCCTGCACGCCAAGGACCTCAAGATCTGCCACGACATGGCGGCGCGCTTCGGCGTCGCCCTGCCGGTGGTGGAACGCATGCTGGCGGAGTACGCCGAGCTCATCGCCCGCGGCTACGGCGATGAGGACGTCTCGGCCGCCTTCCGCCTCAAGGCCGAGCTCTTCGAGCGCACCAACATCATGAGCGCGCCCCCGGGCACACCGCATCGCGACGCATGAAGACCAACCCCGGCAGCGGGAACGCCTTCTACCTGCCCGATTTCTGCGCCCAGCGCACGGCGCTGGCGATCGTGCTGATCGTCGAACTGACCGCTCTCGTGCTGACGCTCGCGCGTCAGAGCGCCCTCGATTTCTGGACCGATCTGGCGCGCACCTCGATGTTGCTGCTGTGGATCGGTCTCACCGTGGCGGCGCTCCTGTGCGCGCTGCGCGATCGACTGCTGCGGCTCACGGTGGCGGCGGGTTCGGCCGCGGTAATGGTCATCGTCACCGTGGTGGTCGCCGTGGTGTCGGTGTGCGCGACCCTGCTCGGCCGCACGCACCTCGCGATCGACTCCGGGGGCGCGGCGCTCTTGCCCACCGACGCGGGCAGCTTCGCCGTGCGCAACGTGTGGATCGGGCTGGTGGTGACCGGCCTTACGCTGCGCTACTTCTACGTGGCACAGCAGTGGCGCCGCAGCGTGGAACTTCGTGCCGCGGCGCGCGTGCATGCGCTGCAGGCCCGTATCCGGCCGCATTTTCTCTTCAACAGCATGAATACCATCGCCGCCCTCACGCGCAGCAACCCGGCGCGCGCTGAAGGCGCCGTGCAGGACCTTGCGGACCTGTTCCGCGCCACCTTGAGCGACCAGCGCGACACCATCACGCTGGCGGAGGAGCTCGAGGTGGCGCACACCTACCAGCGCATGGAGCAGCTGCGCTTAGGCGCGCGGCTCAAGGTGGAATGGCACACCGACGCCCTACCCGCGCAGGCGCTCGTGCCCCACCTCATGATCCAGCCGCTGCTCGAGAACGCGGTCTACCACGGCATCGAGCCGCGCCCGGAAGGCGGGACGATCACCATCAGCGGTGAAGTCAACGGCGGGCAGATCACGGTGGTGGTGCGCAATCCAATCGGGCCGGCAGCCAATCCGCGTGACGGCAATCGTCTGGCGCTCGCCAACATCCGCGAGCGCCTGAGCCTCATGTACGGCGAGCGCGCGCTCATGAAGTCCGGTCCATACGATGCCGAATTCATTGTCACGCTGCGCTTCCCGCTGATCGAGAAAGCGGCGGCGCCGCGCGCTTCCGGGGCCGCGCTCGCGACATGAGCGGGCCGGCGGCGTTGAGGGTGCTGATCGTCGATGACGAGTCGCCGGCGCGCGAACGGTTGCGCAGCATCCTTGCCGAAATTGCCGACACCGAAGTGATCGGCGAGGCCGCGAACGGCCACGACGCCCTCAAGGCGACTGCAGAGCTGAATCCGGACGTGGTGCTGCTGGATGTGCGCATGCCGGGGATGGACGGGCTGGAAGCCGCGCGGCACCTGAACGTCCTCGAGGAGCCGCCGGCGGTCATTTTCACCACCGCCTACGAGCAGTACGCCGTCGAGGCGTTCGAAGCCCACGCCATGGGCTACCTCCTGAAGCCGGTACGCAAGGAACAGCTGGCGGCTTCCCTAGTGCGGGCCGGGCGCCTGACCCGCGCCCAGCTGCAAAAGCTCGCCAGCGGCGTCGAGGCGCGCCGCAGCCACATCGGGGCGCGCCATCGCGACGGCCTGAAGCTCATTCCCATCGAGGAAGTGCAGTACTTCCTCGCCGACCAGAAATACACCACCGTGCGTCACGTGAACGGCGAGGATCTGATCGAGGAGTCGCTGCGCCTGCTGGAGCGCGAGTTCAGCGCGACGTTCGCGCGCGTCCACAGGAACGCGCTGGTGAACGTGAAGTATCTGGAGCGCATCGAGCGCGACGCCGACGGTCAGTACTTCGTGCACCTGCGCGGCTGCGACGCGCCGCTGGCAGTCAGCCGGCGCATGGCGGGAGAGCTCAAGGAGCGCTTCAGGATCTGATCGCGCGCGTCGAAGTCGATGGATCGCCTCATGGAGCGCCGGGCCTGGCGCTCAGCGTCCGCTCGGGTGTCGGAGGCAGTCGCGCGGATACAAGAGATAACACCGCCAGGGTCAGCGCAAACGGGCCGTTAACAGTTGGGTATGGCGAATTTGCAACAACGGCGCCCGTCGCTTTGCAACTCGCATCTGTATATATAATAACCTAACAGCGGCGGTGAGCCGGTGAGCCGTGTTGATAAGGCTACAGTCACTGGAAAGGGGAGCGACACCATGATCTCGATAACGGCAACAAGCAAGTTCGCGCAGGCGATCACGATGGCACTGGGGCTGGCTCTCGTCGAGGGCGCATACGCCGCTGACACCGCGAGCACCGTATCCGCAGATCAGCTCCAGGAAGTGGTCGTCACGGCAGAGAAGCGCACCAGTACGGTTCAGGACACCGGCGCGAGCATCACGGCGGTGTCGTCGCAGGAGATCATCGATCGGGGCATCGTCGACTTCAATTCCCTCGCCCAGTCGGTGCCCGGGATCGCGATGCGCTCCGCGGGTCCCGGCCAGACCGAATTCGAGATGCGCGGACTCAACTCCGCCGGCGGCAACTCCTCCATGGTCGGCTTCTACCTCGATGAGACGCCGCTGTCGTCGCCGGCCGCCGCGCAGCTCGGCAAGGAGGAGATCGATCCGACTCTCTACGATCTCGCCAGAGTCGAGGTGCTGCGTGGTCCGCAGGGCACTCTCTACGGCTCGAGCTCCATGGGCGGCGCCGTCAAGCTGGTGCTCAATCAACCCCAGCTCGGCACGTTCGCGGCCTCAGGTGAGATCGATGCGGGTTACACGGGCTCAGGTGGCGACTTCAACCAGAAAGTAAACGGCATGGTCAACCTGCCGATCGGGGACGCCCTGGCGATCCGCATCGTCGGATCGCAGATCTCCGACAGCGGCTGGATCAAGCGCATCGTCCTCGCGGACGGGGCCCCGGTCGACACGGGAGGCTATGCTACGCAGAACAATGCGCGGCCGGCCAATTTCTACACCTACCCGTTAGCGGAGCAGATCAACGGCGCCAACACCACGACCATCGACTCGGCGCGCATCTTGACGCTGTGGAAGCCGTCGGACAACCTGTCGATCACGCCGATGCTGATGTACCAGCTCACCCGTCAGGCGGCCCCCGACCAGGTGGATGTGAACGGCAATCCGACCCATCCGACCGTGCCCAGTACCCTCGCTCACTGGGAACCCTTCGATTCGCCCGAGCCGCAGGAAGACAAGTTCACGCTCGGGAGCCTGAAGATCGAATATCAGGCGCCAGCCTTTACGGTCACCTCGGCCACCGCCGTGTGGGCGCGCAACACGCTCGTGTCGCAGGACAGCACCGAGGAGAACAACGACGCCTTCGGCTTCCCGAATTACGCTGCCGGAGTCGGCGCCGGTGGAGGCCCATTCGGCATCGGGCCGTCCGGTCCGGCGCCCAACGGCCCGTCCGTGACCGAGAAGGACTTCACGCGGCAGCTCAGCGAGGAGTTGCGCCTGACCTCGACCGGCAGCGGTCCTCTCCAGTGGATCGTCGGCTACTTCTACCAGGACCTGTATTCCGAGTGGGATGAGTGGGCGATCGCTCCGCAGGCGGCCCCGGCGCTTCAGGCCGCTATCCCCGGGTACCCGGCCACCACCAATCTGTACATTGACTACCAGCCGCAGGTCATCGTGCAGAACGCAGAGTTCGGCGAGCTCTCCTGGCAGTTCACCCCGGATCTCAAAGGCACTGTGGGACTGCGCCACTACCACTACAGCCTGAGCCAGTCGAACCTGGAATACGGCGTCTTCACGGTGAATGGGGCTCCTGGGACTGTCAACCCGGGCAGCCAGCCCAACACGCCCTACCTCACCGGCTTTTCAAACGGCGCGAGCGGCACTGATCCGAAGTTCGACCTGAGCTGGAAGGTCGACCCGGACGTGCTGCTCTACGCCACGATCGCCAAGGGCTTTCGCCTGGGTGGCGCGAACCAGCCGATTCCGGTCTCGGCGGTCCCCAACTGCGCGGCGCCCGCGGGCCCGCTGCAGGGCAACGAGTTTGCTCTGCAGGCCAAGCTCACCAACACCTGCAATTCCGGCCTATTGCTGCAAGCGCCCGCCACCTTTTCCTCGGACTCGGTGTGGAACTACGAGGTCGGCGAGAAATCGGAGCTGCTGGATAAGCACCTGATCCTCAACGTCTCGGCCTACTACGAGCGCTGGACCAATCCGCAGATCGCGACCAACCTCTCGGGGTTCGGCATCACCGCCAACGGCGCCGATGCGCGTATCTACGGCGTCGAAGCGGAGATGCAGGCGCTGCTCTCCCGCGAGTGGACCCTCGGGGTCAACGCCGGCTACACCAACGCGCAGTTTACCGCCGACAGCCCCATCACGGGATTCCCCAGCGGCTATAACGTGCCCGACATCCCGAATGTCACGGCGTCGGCCACTTTGCGCTGGAAGCATCCGCTCACGAGCGACATGTCGCTGGTCGGAACTCTCGAGGGCGATTACGTCGGCTCACGCACCGATGCGCCATACGGCGAGTCCATCACGATCTATCCGGGGTCCCCGGGTTACATCAACAACTACCTGCTGCATCTGCCGGCGTACGGGTTCGTCAATGCGCGCCTCGGGTTCGCAAGCGATCAGTGGACCGCGTCCCTGTACGTGAACAATCTCACGAACAAGCAAGCGCTGCTCGATCCGCAGCCGCAGATCGACCTGCAGACCAATGCGTTCGTGCGCTATCTCGTGAATCGCCCGATAACCGCGGGTCTGGATTTCACCTACAAGTTCCACTGACGCAGGCCGCAACTCAAGGAGCGCCCGGTAACACCGGGCGCTCTTTTTTTCGACCTCAGGGCTCAGAGGATGTAGCGGCTCAGGTCCTCGTCCTGCACAAGCTTGCCCAAGTGATCGTCGACGTACTTCGCATCGACGGTCACGACGGCAGATGCGCCGTTGGACCTGTCACCCTGCTCGGACGCCTCGTAGGAGACGCTCTCCAGCAGGCGCTCCATGACGGTGTGCAGGCGCCGCGCGCCGATGTTCTCGGTACGCTCGTTCACGTGGAAGGCGATCTCGGCGATGCGCAGCAGACCGTCGGCGGCGAATTTCACCGTGACGCCCTCGGTTGCCATCAGCGCCGCGTACTGCGCGGTGAGGGATGCGTCGGGCTCGGTGAGGATGCGTACGAAGTCCCCTACCGACAGCGAGTTGAGCTCGACGCGGATCGGCAGCCGGCCTTGCAGCTCGGGGATCAGGTCCGAGGGCTTGGAGAGGCTGAACGCGCCCGAGGCGATGAACAGCACGTGATCGGTCTTCATCTGCCCGTACTTGGTGGCGACGGTGGAACCTTCGATCAACGGTAACAGATCGCGCTGCACACCCTCGCGTGAGACGTCGGCGCCGAGGGTTTCCTGGCGGCGCGTCACCTTGTCGATTTCGTCGATGAACACGATGCCGTTCTGCTCGGCGTTGGCGAGCGCCTGGATCTTGAGCTCGTCTTCGTTGATGAGCTTGCCGGCTTCCTCGTCGGTGAGGAGCTTGAGCGCCTCGGCCACTTTTACCTTCCTGGTGCGGGTGCGGTTGCCGCCGAGGTTCTGGAACATCGACTGCAGCTGCTGCTGCATCTCTTCCATGCCCGGCGGCGCCATGATCTCGACCCCAGCCGGGATGGCGCGCAGCTCGATCTCGATCTCGCGCTCATCGAGTTCGTGCTCGCGCAGCATCTTGCGGAATTTCTGGCGCGTCTCACCGTCGCGCGCGTGCGCCGGCTCGTCGGTCGAGAAGCCCATCATGCGCGGCTTGGGCAGGAGGCTGTCGAGCACGCGCTCCTCGGCCGCATCCAGCGCCCGCTCCCGCACCCCGGCGACTGCCTGCTCGCGGGTCATTTTCACGGCGACGTCGGCGAGTTCCTTGACGATCGAGTCGACGTCGCGCCCGACGTAGCCAACTTCAGTGAACTTGGTGGCCTCGACCTTCACGAACGGCGCATTGGCGAGCTTCGCCAGGCGCCGCGCGATCTCGGTCTTGCCGACACCGGTCGGTCCGATCATCAGGATGTTCTTGGGCGTGATCTCCTGGCGCAGCGGCTCCTTGACCTGCATGCGACGCCAGCGGTTGCGCAGCGCCACGGCCACGGCGCGCTTGGCGGCATCCTGGCCAATGATGTGCTTGTCGAGTTCCTGGACAATCTGCCGGGGGGTGAGGTCTGACATGTTGCTTTAGACCTTGGCGGCGTGCGTCTGGCGCATTTCCTCGATCACCAGATTGCGGTTGGTGTAGATGCAGATATCGGCGGCGATGTTGAGCGAGCGCTCCACGATGCTGCGGGCGTCGAGCGTCGAGCCCTCGACCAGCGCGCGCGCGGCGGCGAGCGCAAACTGTCCGCCGGAGCCGATGGCGGCCACGTCGTAGTCGGGCTCGATCACATCGCCGTTGCCGGAGATCACGAACAGCTTCTCAGGATCCCCGACCAGCAGCAGTGCTTCCAGGCGCCGCAGGTATCGATCCGAGCGCCAGTCCTTGGCGAGCTCGATGGCGGCGCGCGTGAGATTGCCGTACTTCTCGAGCTTGCCCTCGAAGCGCTCGAACAGCGTGAACGCATCCGCCGTGCCACCGGCAAAACCAGCGATGACCTTGTCGTTGGCGAGGCGCCGCACCTTGCGCGCGTTGCCCTTCATGACCGTGTTGCCGAGGGTGACCTGGCCGTCGCCGCCCAAGGCGATCACGCCATTGCGGCGCACGCCGAGGATGGTGGTGCCATGGGGATTGAAAGTGGCCTGCTCGCTCATGTGATTTCCAGGCTATGCCTTGCGGCGCGCCCGTGGGTGGGTAGCGTCGTAAATGCGGGCAAGGTGCTGGAAGTCAAGGTGGGTGTAGATCTGGGTGGTGGAGATGTCGGCGTGCCCTAAGAGCTCCTGCACGCCGCGCAATTCCCCACTCGACTCAAGCAGATGCGAAGCAAAGGAGTGCCGGAACAGGTGGGGGTGCACGTGTACACCGAGGCCCTGGCGCCGTGCCCAGTACCCCACGCGCAGCTGCACAGCCCGGGGTCCTAGGCGCTTACCCGCGCGTCCGACAAAGAGCGCGGCCTCGCCCGCCTTGACCAGCGCCGCGCGTTCCTTGAGCCACGCCTTGAGCGCGTCGACAGCAAGGCGGCCCACCGGGATGATCCGGGCTTTGCCACCCTTGCCGGCGACCCGCACCATGCGGTCCTTCAAATCCACGCTCGTCAGGTCGAGGCTGACGAGTTCCGCCAGCCGCAGTCCGGAGGAATACAGCAGCTCCATGATCGCGCGATCGCGCGCCGTCAGGCCATCGCCAGCAGGGATCGCGAGCAGGCGTGCCATCTGGTCCGCATCCAGCGTGTGCGGCAGGCGGCGCGCCGCCTTGGGGGCGCGCACGTCGTGCGCCGGATTGTGGGTCACGCGGGCATTGCCTCGACCGCCAGCCGCGGCACCGTGCCCTTCGCGCAGCAGGAATTCGTAAAAGCTACGCACCGCTGACAGGCGTCGCTGGATGCTGCGCGGACCCAGGCCCCTGGCGTGCGAGTGCGCGGCGAAAGTTCGGATGTGCTGCGTATCCAGGGCCTTCCAGTCGGCAAGCCCGTGAGCCACGCAGAACTTCACCAGCGCCGCAAGATCGCGTGCGTAGCTTGAGTCGGTGTGCGCGGACAGCCGCCGCTCGGTGTTGAGATAGCGCCGGAAGCGCTCCACCCATCCGAGCGCTGCGGGAGTCATGCCCACACCCCGCGCCTTCAGCGCGTAGCGCTGGCGCTCAGGGAGTCGGTGATGAGCTCCGCCAGGCGCGCGAGAAACTCGGTGCTCATGCCGGGATGGAAGCGCTCCTTGTCGGCGCTGCCGAGCGCCAGGAGACCGAGCGATCCCCTCTCCCCGAGCGGTACCAGCGCGAGCGAGGCCATCTCGGTGCCCTCGGGCCCGAAGAGAAAGTCGCGCTGCGAGTCGCGCGCCTGGCCACAGCGCGGTTTGCCCGCGGCGAACAGCGACTCGAAGGACTTGAGGTTCGGATCAGCCGCCGGCACGGTGCGCACGAAGTGCTGACCGGCCAGATCCGCGTGTTCACCGATGAGCACGAGCACCGCATGGAACGCGTCGAAATCCTCGCGCAGGCCGGTCTCGATGCGCGCGATCGCCGCCTCCCGCGGCGCGTCGCCCAGCAGCCGTCGGGTGAAGCGGTGCAGGCGTTCGGCGATGGCGTCATTCGCACGTGCGACCCTAACCAGCTCGCCAAGCTTGCTCTCGAGGGACGCCTGCTTCTCGCGCAGCACTTCGATCTGGCGCTCGACCAGCGAGATGGTCGCCCCGCCGCGCACGTGCGGCAGCTTCAAGCGCAGCAGCACCGCCTGGTGGCGCTCGAAGAAATCCGGATTGCGCTGCAGGTAGTTTGCGATGGACTCCTCTTCGGTGTCCGCCGCAGCAAGTCCGCGAGCCTCTCGTGTCGTCATGGCGCTTCAGACCTCAACGTGACCTTCAAAAGATATTTCCGCCGGCCCGGTCAGCCAGATGCGTTCACCGGGTCCCGCCCAGTTTACGCGCAACTCGCCGCCGCGCACGCTCACCCGCACCTGCTCTTCGAGCAGTCCGCGGCGACGCCCGACCGCGACCGCCGCGCAGGCGCCGGTGCCGCAGCTGCGGGTTTCCCCGGCACCGCGCTCCCAGACGCGTAAGCGGACCTGCGCGCGGTCCACAATCTCAAGAAAACCGGCGTTAACGCGCTTTGGAAAGCGCGCATGCCGTTCGATCGCGGGGCCGAGCGTGGCCACCGGCGCAGCCTCCACAGAAGCTACGCTCAGCACGGCGTGCGGATTGCCCAGCGACACCGCGCCGATCGCGACCGTGCCGCCGGCCACGTCCAGGACGTAACTGTCTGCCTGGGATTGCGCCTCGAAGGGCAGCGAGCGGGGATCGAAATTTGGCACGCCCATATCAACCGACACGCTGGCGCCGTCGATGCGTGCATGCACGACGCCGGCGGGACTGTCCAGCGTGAGCGCGCCGTCGCGGGCCGCGCCGCGGTGATGCAGGAGCGCGGCGATGCAGCGCGCGCCATTGCCGCACTGCTCGACCTCATCGCCATCGGCGTTGAAAATCCGGTAAACCACGTCGCTGTCGGCGCGCCGCGGTTTCTCGAGCAGCAGCGCCTGGTCAAAACCGATGCCGGTGCGGCGGTCGGCCAGTAGGCGCAGCAGTTCCGGCTTGAGACGGGATTGATCGGCTGGGGCATCGAACACCACGAAGTCGTTGCCGGCCCCGTGCATCTTCGTGAAGTCGATGCGCATTCCCGGGAAGAATAGCGCAAAAGGCACGACGCGAGTGGTTTGCGCCGCCGGCGGCTAACGGAGTGCGGCCCGGTCCTTGAACAGGCACCGGTCCATTACCGTGAAAATCCCCGCCTCGACCGCGCGCCGGGCGGCGGCGTGGTCCACCACGCCCTCCTGCAGCCACAGCGCCGGAAGCTTCAGGCGAATGCATTCGTCTACGATCGCCGCGACGTGCTCGGGGCGGCGGAACACATCGACAATATCCACCCGTTCCTCAGTGCCCAGCACTTCCCGCAGCTGCTTGAGCGAGGCGACCGCCGGCTCGCCCAGGATGCTCTCGGCGGACGGTGTCACCGGAATGATCCGGTAGCCGAAGCGCTGCAGCGCGCGCGCGACCCCATGGCTCGGCCGGGTCGCATCGGCGGACAGTCCCACGACGGCGATGGTGTGGGCGCTGCGCAGCAGTTGGGCGATTTCACCGGCCGGGGGATTCGCGAACATGGCAACTCCTTGGCCTTTGGCGGCGTCGCAACTAGTCTAGCCAATTGAACGTGACAGGACGGCCGTGAGAAAGGACGAACACAGCGTGCGGGTCGAGCCCATGGGCCGCACACTGCAGGTGCAGTCGGCACAACCGGTGCTGGAGGCGGCGCTGCGGGCGGGACTGAACCTGCCGCACAGCTGCAAGTCCGGTCATTGCGGTTCGTGCCGCGCGCGCCTCCTGGACGGCGCAATCCACTATCCGAACGGCCGGCCGCTCGGCCTCAGCGCCGCCGAGGCAGCCGGCGGTTTCGTGCTGCTGTGCCAGGCGCGAGCCGACACGGATCTGGTGGTGGAAGCGCGCCAGATCGCGAACGTGGCAGATGTCGAAATCAAGACGCTGCCGTGCCGGATCGAGCGCCTGACACACCTCGCCCCTGACGTCATGCAGGTCATGTTGCGGCTGCCGGCCGTGGAACCACTGCGTTTCCGGCCCGGGCAGTACCTGGACGTGCTGCTCGATGAGCGGCGTCGCAGCTTCTCCATCGCCAGCCCCCCGCACGACAGCAAGCTCATCGAGCTGCACGTGCGCCGCGTGTTGGGCGGCGGATTTACCGAGCGCATCTTCGGGGGCTCGGCGGAGGCGCCAACCCTGGACTGCGGCTCGCTGCTGCGCATCGAAGGACCGATCGGGCAGTTCATCTACCGCGACGGTCCGGGTCCGGTCCTCATGGTCGCCGGCGGCACGGGGTTTGCGCCGCTGAAGTCGATACTGCGGCACGTGTTGGAGACGGGCATCACTCGTCGTATCCATTTTTACTGGGGCGCACGGCATTCACAGGACGTCTACGCGGAGAAGCTGGTGCTCGAGTGGGTGCGTCGCTATCCGCAACTGTCCTTCACCGCCGTGCTGTCGGAAGCCACCGCGGCTGAAGCCGGGCACCACCGGGTTGGCTGGGTGCACGATGCCGTACTCGCCGACTATCCGGACCTCAGGGCCTTCGAGGTGTATGCCGCGGGTCCGCCCGCCATGATCGAGGCGCTGCGCGAGAGCTTCCCGCGCCAGGGACTCGTGCCTGAGCGGCTGTATTTCGATTCGTTCGACTATGCGCCCGATGCAAAGCGGCGCTAACGCTTAGCGCGTAGGCATGCCGCGCTCACGCCTGCTTGCTGAACATTTCGCGGTAGTCGTCGATGGCGGCGCGGATGACCGCGGCGGCTTCCTTGAAACCGTAACGGCCGGTGACCGCGATCTTCGGCGGCTCGTCCGGTACCAGCTTGTAGGTGGAAAAGTAATGCTCGATGCGCTCGAGCAGCGCTGCCGGCAGATCGCCGATTTCCTGCGCG